>Ga0164318_10000152_pt1 | contig 42519 bp, 41 predicted proteins | sample GuaBasSedimGuay9_FD_113734 | JGI IMG/M metagenome (GOLD analysis project Ga0164318, IMG submission 113734) | Subseafloor sediment microbial communities from Guaymas Basin, Gulf of California, Mexico - Guay9, Core 4571-4, 0-3 cm | ecosystem: Environmental > Aquatic > Marine > Hydrothermal vents... | reverse complement strand
GCGGCCATATCGGCGCGGTCGGCGCGGGAAGTTTTATCCAGAAAGGCGGCACTGTTTCTTTCAATTATTATCCTGAGGAGCCGTATGAAGGTGACCTGAAACTGGGCTTCGAGGAAACAGCAAAAGGGACTTATGATATTTCCGGCGGCAGCCTTTCGGCAAAAAACATGCAGATAGGCTATTACGGCTCCGGATCTTTTATCCAGACCGGGGGAACAGTCAATGTCGAACCTTACACAGATAGTGAGGGAAAGGATATCAATGGCGGCGCTATATATCTGGGAATGTACCGTCACATCAACTCTCCTCTGCCCAGCGGCACTTATCAGCTTTCCAACGGCAGCCTTTCGGTAAAAGACCTGTACGCGGGCTATTACGGCTCCGGATCTTTTATCCAGACCGGGGGAACAGTCAATGTCGAACCTTACACAGATGGTGAGGGAAACTATATCGGCCACGGTAGCTTATATCTGGGAGCGTACCGTCAAACCGATTACCCTCCGTCCAGCGGGACTTATCAGCTTTCTGGCGGAGAATTACATGCATACAATGAACACATAGGCTACTATTACGGCTCCGGTTCTTTTGTCCAGACTGGCGGAAGCAATAATACTGACTGGCTATGGATAAAAGGTGGTCAATACAACGGGGCGGGGACGTATAATATCTCCGGAGGAACACTTAATGCTCTTAACATCTTTAACAGGGGAACTCTCAATTATTGCGGCGGGGAGATAAACACCGATACTGTCTGGAATTCCGGCGTTGTCAAAATAAGTAGTAATTATTTAGATGGCGATCCGAATAACAGCCCTCTATTAGAGATATCCCCGGCTTCTTCGAACAGAGAGCACACCTCTTTTACTAATTATGACGTGGTTGATATCCAGAACGCTAAGATTTATCTTAACTGTAATTTTTTTAACAACGAAAACGCGGTATACAGCGCCAAAAACAGCATGGTAGTTTTTGGCGGTACCTTTACTAACAATGGAATACATGTCACAGACCCTGGCAATGAAGTACATCTCTCTAATCATACAGTAACTGCAACTGCGTACATGGAGATGAGTTCAGGCGACACTCTGATTGAAGGAAGGAATTTTTACAATCACAGCCAGCGAAATCAGGACTGGCATACCGAAGACGCCGCTCTTGTATTTACCGATGAAATAGCCCCTTACCCAACTACTCAGACTGATCATGAATTTACTACTCCCGCGGTTGACAAAGGCCCTACTATGGCAGGCTATGAAGATAACTTTGCGTGGGACCAGTTAGTTTTGAATGCCGGCAATACGCTGCTGCTCAAGGATGGAAATGCGGGTAATAACGACGCCGCTTCCGGTAGCATAGATGGTTCATTGGGGGCAGTATACGTAAACGCTTTTCTTCTGGGTGGTTTTTATGATACGAAGTTCCAGAATTGGCAGGGTTCTCTTGATGACGCCATATCTTCACGTCTTAGCAGTGAAGGAGTTCTTAACATTTATTATCTTCCCTCTGATCCTCTCAGTGACTATTTAAACGGGCAAACCTACAGTTTTGGCTCCGGCGGCGGGAGGCTTATTGCGGCACCTGAGCCGGCATCAGGAATCCTTTTTCTTCTGGGCGCCAGTGTGATCGGTTTTTTTCACAGAAAAAGACTGGTTTAAATATAACAGTGACAGGCACTGATTGTTCTTAACCGTTTCAAATTCCCAATGCTCTACCAAGACTCCTCTGTCCTCTCTGAAAGTCAGCTTTCTGTAACATGCCTAACTCATCTTAGGCTGCCGGGCGTTATAAGCCCTGTTAGAAAAAGTATATCTTTTTTCTCTAACCTCTAACAGGATAAGCATTTTGCGCTTTCAAATACAAAGCCTGCCCTCCTGTGTCCGTAAGGGGACAAGGGTCCTTGTGCCCGCAAGGGTATAGGGGACAGCATTTTCCCGGTTAATTCTCTATTTTTCATAATATGCTTAAGGCGCCCATTCTATAAAGTCTCTTCGCCCTTTCCACTCGTTCGAATTCTCATTACTTCTTCTACTGGAGAGATGAAAATCTTCCCGTCGCCGATCTTGCCAGTTTTGTTAACCTTCATAATAGTTTTCACAACTTCATCTTTTCCTTCATCACTTACAATTACACTTACCATTCTCTTGGGAATATATTTCATCTTTCTATCCTTCCATACCTCTTTTTCAGGGTTAATTTCCGACTGTGTCACGGCAAAGTAAAAATATCCCCTTTTTAGCAAAATAGGAATGTCCCTTTTAAACATTTGTTAAAATTAATTCTTCGTTAACCTTTTTCTTTTGTAAATGACCCTTTTCTATCATTAATCTATTGATAGAAGCGTTCCTCCAAGGGTGTTTAGAAGAAGGCCTGTATACTTTTCTAAGCTTAAAAGCAGATTTGGATTTCTCTTTTAGCGGCATGGCTGTTATCTTCTTGTATTTAAGCCTTACTCCATTATAGATTATATACACAGCTCCATTTATCCTTTCCTCAACCATTAGTTTCTTACCAACTGTTTTATTCAAGATCTGATAGAGCCTTTTATTGTGCGCTATAGTAAAGTCGTTTCTTAGAAAATGCTCTGTCTTTCTACAAAGAATAGCGTCTAAATCCATACTCTTGGGAACCGGACGATGCATTTTGTCTTCTTTTAAAGGATTAACCGTGAATCTTTTATTGTGCCTGGGCCAATAGCTTTTAAGAAATTTATTGGCTTCTTTTATTGTACTTATGTTTCTTAAACGCATTTCTTTTAGTAATCTATCTTGATCTGTTCTAAAAGAACTCTCTATTCTTCCTTTAGCTTGTGGTGAATTAGCATGACTTACTATTATGCCTAACTCTTTGGCTGCTCTTTCAAATTGGCTTAAGAATTTCCGGTTGTTCAATTGATCCTCAATTATCGGCTTCTTGGTTGATTTATACGTGCTGTGTTTATCTAAATATATACTATGGGGTATGCCGTTACGCTTTATATACCGCTTAAGGCTGTCAAAGGCAGGCATTGTGCCTTCATATTTATAGAACTGGCCGTATTTATTACTTGTAGCATTATCAATGTAGCCTTCAAGTACACATTCAGGCCCTCTGTCTTCAAACCAGGGGTGATGCGAGCCGTCTAATTGAACCCTTTCTCCAAAACAATGCTTGCGCTCCCGCCACTGGCGATATTTTTTTCGCCTACGCTGTCTTTCCCTCAAGCCTTCTTTGATAAGCCAATTTCGTAACGTCTCTTTGCTGAGTTTTATCTTTTCTATTTCAAAAAGCTTTTCAACCGCATCGGTAAAGAAAAACCAACCAATAAGCCGGATACCGTTACGGTGGATATTGTAAAGGAAGGGGATGAGCTTTTGATTTATAAGCATTATTCGGAAGAGCTGGTTTTTGAGTATTGCAAGAATAAGGAAGTTGATAAAAATACTTACAGCGAATATGAGGATTTATTACTTGAAGCGCAAAGTAAAAGGTAAATTATTTAAGTTTGCTCATTGTTATTTTCTAATTTCTCAAGATGGTGTTTAACTACTTTGGCCTGGACCATATAGATAACGTCTTCTGCTATATTTGTAGCATGGTCACATATTCTCTCTAAGTGGCGGGCAACTAAAAGAAGAGGAATTGCTCGAGGCGCAGTTGTACCATCTTTAACCATATAATCGTTTACTAACTCCTCATATACAAGATTTCGCAGTCTATCAGCTTCTGGGTCGGAAAGGATAACTTGCTTTGCCATATCTTGGTCTCGATTTACAAAAGCATCTATTGAGCCTTTTACCATTTTACGGGCGACTGAGGTTAATTTAGGAATATCTATTAGTGGCTTAAGCAAAGGTTTGTCTGCCAATTCAAAAACCCTTTGGGCAATATTAACTGCTAAATCAGCAATCCTCTCAAGCTCTGCATTAATCTTCATGCCTGTAGTTATAAATCTAAGGTCGCGAGCCAACGGTTGACGTAAGGCAAGAAGGTTAATGGCCCTTTCTTCAATTACTAATTCTAACTCATCAATTTTACGGTCATCATCAACTACGCTCTGAGCTATATTTTTATCTCGATTTTTCAGCGCCTCTACTGACTTATGGATTGATTTCTCAACTAACGCTGCCATCTTTAATAGACCTGTATTCATTTTTCTTAATTCTTCATCAAAGTGCCTTTTCATCTTTCACCTTCCTCTTGAGCGATTTTTCTTATTAGTTCATTTACTTTTCCCTCAATGCTACGTCTAACTTTCCTAAAAAATCTATATCTTTGCCTTTCGGATTTTCTATCTGCCATTCAATATGTTTATCTGCTGGAACAAAAGGGCGTATGTCACGACAACCTAACGTTACTACATAATCAAACTTTTTTAAAGGAAGCTCGCCAAATCCTTTTGATTTAGATTGTGAAATATCTATACCTGATTCCTGCGTGACCTTTATCGCATTAAGGTTGGCTTTACCCAATGGCTTTGAGCCTGCGCTATAAACTTCCAAGACCCCCCTTCCAAAATGATTAGCAAATCCCTCTGCCATCTGGCTGCGGCATGAATTTTCTATACACACAAATAATATTTTCTTCACAGGTTTACCCAAATCTTCCCGTTATATAATCTTCGGTAATTTTCTTGGATGGTTTAGTAAATATTTTACTGGTTACATCATATTCTATCAACTCACCGAGCATAAGAAAAGCGCATAAATCAGAGATGCGGGCTGCCTGCTGCATATTGTGGGTTACAATGACAATGGTGTATTTCTTCTTTAAGTTCTGAATCAATTCCTCAATCTTTGCCGTAGCGGTTGGATCTAAAGCAGAGCAGGGCTCATCAAATAAAACTACTTCTGGCTCAACTGCTAAAGCCCGAGCAATACATAATCGCTGCTGCTGGCCACCGGATAGCTCAAGAGCACTTTTATTTAATTTATCCTTTACATCCTTCCACAATGCGGCCTCTTTTAAACTTTTCTCAACCTTATGAGTAATATAATCTCTATCTTTTATTCCATTTATCCTTAATCCGTAGGCGACGTTATCGAATATGGACTTAGGAAAAGGGTTGGACTTCTGAAAAACCATCCCCACCCTTCTTCTTATTTCTACGACATCTACATCTGGATCATATATATTGCTGCCATCTATCAAAATTCTACCCTCAGATTTCGAGCCCAGGATAACATCGTTCATACGATTGAGGCTGCGTAAAAAAGTAGATTTTCCACACCCTGATGGCCCAATTATCCCGGCAACCTGATTTCTCTTTATATCCATAGAAACATTTTTTATAGCTTGGACACCATCATAGTAGAAACTGAATTTCTCTACCTTTATCTTCACCCCGTTAGAAAGATCTTCTAACAAGGCCCTTTCGGATTTTCTAACGGGGTTCAAGTTCTGCATTCTGCTACTCCATCTTACGTTTTCTTAAACGATATCTTAAAATTATAGCTGATAAATTCAGCGTAAATACCAGAACAATCAGCACCAGTGCTGTCCCATAGGCAATCGGCCTTACCTTAGTTATTGCATGATGCTGGGTAGACATTATGTATAAATGATAGGGCAAAGCCATGAATTGGCTAAATAATGATTTTGGCAAAAATGGCAAATAGAATGCTGCGCCAGTAAACAAAATCGGAGTTGTTTCACCGGCAGCGCGGGCTAACCCCAAAATAGTACCTGTAAGCATGCCAGGTATGGCGTATGGCAATACATTTGTTTTAACCGCCTGCCATTTGGTAGCGCCAAGTGCTAGTGCGCCTTCTCTATATGAATTCGGCACGTTCTTTAACGCCTCTTCGCTGGCAGTGATGGTCCAGGGAAGGGTCATAAGCCCCAGAGTTAAACCGGCTGATAAAATGCATGTACCTAAATGCATAAGTTGTACAAAAAGCACTACGCCAAACAGGCCATAAACAATAGAAGGGACCCCTGATAAGTTCCTGATAGACATCCGAATTAACCGTGTTATTTTATTATCTCTGGCGTATTCATTCAAATATATTGCACATCCCATACCAAGCGGCACAGCTAAAACTGCGGTGATAATAGTGACTAAAATAGTACCTATAATAGCAGGGAGTATCCCGCCTTCTGTCATACCCTTTTTGGGCATGGCAGTTAAAAACTCCCAGCTTATCTTACCTGCACCTTTGCTTATAATATCATACAAAATAACTATAAGGATAAAAGCCACTATACCGATACATATCCGTAGTAATACAAACCCTATTATCTCTTTTAAGCGCTTCTTAGTCATCTTTTTCTCTCGTATTTATGCAGAATAATATCCGATGCCATATTTACAATAAAGGTAATTACAAAAAGAACCAACCCAATTCCAAAGAGGGCGTAATAGTGAGTTGTATTATATGGAACCTCGCCTAATTCAATAGCAATAGTTGAGGTCAGGGTTCGCACTGAATCTAAAAATCCCCTGGGCATTGCTGGAGCACAGCCAGTCGCCATAAGCACTGTCATCGTCTCGCCTATTGCCCTGCCCATACCAAGCATACAAGCTGCTATTATACCTGAAAGCGCAGCAGGTATCTTTACTCTTATGAGTGTCTGCCAGTGACTTGCTCCTAATGCTAAGGAAGCCTGCTGGTAGGATTGAGGTACACTTTTTAGCGCATCCTCAGATAAACTGATGATGGTAGGTAAGGCCATCACCGCTAAAAGGATAGAACCATTTAAAGCGTTTAATCCATTGTGGAGATTAAAAATTTTAGCAATAAGCGGGCCGACCAAGACAATACCTAAAAAACCCATAACCACTGAGGGTATCCCTGCTAATATCTCGATAATGGGCTTGGCTATTTCCCGCACGCGCGATGTTGCAACGTCCGATAAATACGCCGCTGTGCCTATACCTAAGGGAACCGCTATCAAGAGCGCCCCTAATGTAACCATAAATGTACTTATGAGCATAGAGACAATGCCATAGCTTGGCCTTACATATGAAGTTGGGTTCCAATTTTTGCTGAATAGAAATTCTCTTAAGTCTATCTCTTTAAACGCAGGAATCGAGGTAAAAATCAGGAGTGCAAAAATCCCTAAGAGCACTATCACTACAAACACCCCATTTAAGAAAAAGAACCACTGTATTGCTTTCTCTTTAAACTTTGCCATTTTACAACTTTTATTCACTCCATAAAGTTATTCAATTACCTCATGCTTTTTTCATTAAACTCACGATACTCATCAGGTATGGGGTAGAAACCTTCCTCTTTAACAATTTTCTGCCCTTCCTGGCTTAATTCAAAAGCAATAAAATTTCTAACCTCCCCTTTAGGGGTGCCATTTATATATTGGTTAAGTGGCCTGACAATTGGGTATTTGCCGCTTTTTACATCATAAGGATTAAGAGGACTTGCGTATTCCATCCCTTTCTTTAAAGCAGCCCTTACGACATTTATACCTTCCGCATCTTTAACGTAGCCGACGCCTACATAACCGATACCCGAAGTATCCTGCTTTACTGCCTCTACAATTTGGGCGTTGCCATTCATCCTCTTCATCCTTTGTGAATAATCGCCTTTCAATACAGCGTCTCTAAAGAAGACAAAGGTTCCTGAATTAGACTGTCTTCCGTAGAGAGTAATAGGCATATTGTTCCCGCCAACTTCTTTCCAATTTGTAATCTCTCCTCGAAATATCTTCCCAATCTCATCCACTGTGAGTTTGTCTACAGAATTTCTTGCATTTGTTATAACGCTTAAACCGTCCATTGCAATAACCACTCTTTTAGGATTAATGCCTCTTCCATTTGCTTGAGATATCTCTTTTGCTTTCATCAGGCGCGAGGCATTGGCGATATCACACTTTCCGTTGATTAAAGCTGCTATGCCTGTTCCAGAACCACCACCTGTTACGGCAATATACTTTTCAGGGTTCTTCTTCATATACTCCTCGGACAATCTCTGCACCAGATTAATTAAGGTATCAGATCCTTTTATCTGGAGCATATCCTGCGCATTGCCATTGGCCGCTGAAGTTAGAAACATACTCGCTACTACCAACATTCTTAAATATTTAAACATCTTTACTGTCCTCCTTCTTTTTTAAAAAGTTTAACATCCAATTATGGCAATTGTGTGACAAAACTGAAAACATTCCGCAAATTTTAAAATTTTAGTTTTAAATCAGCCTGTAAGATATTCTCTGGTTTTTTACTACCACTAATATTTTCACTATAGTAGTAATCAAATCCTAAGATTAAATTTTTGGCTAATCCATATTCTAATATTGCCTCGTGGCCTTTTACGCCGGTTTTACCACCATAGAAGTCTGAATCAGGAAAAGTATCCAGCCAGGCATCCTTTTCAAGGCGTCTATACATATATTTAAACTGCCACTGTCCCTTTTTCTTTACTTTTTTATCTCCAATTTTCAATCCTAAAAGATAACCGGTGTTATCATTTGAAGGATCAGGGTTGTATATGTAATCTCCGAAGAACGCACAATAAGGGACTAAACCATTGATAGGATTTTTGATTCCAAGTTCTAAACTCGGATTAATACTGTTGTAGTCATATATCAGGTGATTATTGCCATCAAGGCTATTGGTATCTTCGGAATGATTAAGCGAAGCTCCTTTTACTCCGCTGAAACCGTAATAAGCGAAAGCAGTCTTTAAATTTATATTGTCGACTATCTGCCAATCCAAGCCCGGTTGAACCACATACATCATAGGGTCAGATGTGTCATTGCTTGATTCATCAAGAACAAAAACTCCGGTGTTAAAAAATAAATCAAGATTTGAACCCAAACCTTTACTTATAACAGCGGCTCCTCCTTCAGGATTGATATCCGAATCCCACAAAAGGTCAGAAGGTTGCCATAGAACTGGTTTTCTTTTAAACTTACCTCCGTAAAAAGTCAGCCAAGGTGTCGCTGAGTATTCGGCAAAGGCATAATCTAATCGTATGTCCGGCGTTTCAAATGTATTTCCCATCGTCTGGTTAGTTGAACGAGGATCTGTATTTCCTGTTGCAAGACCAAAACCTACTTTGACATTGTCGACAACTTCTGCTTCGGCTCCGAGTCTAAATCTGTATCTTCCTCTATGTCGCTCTTCACTGGACTTCTTCTTATTCCACTGATAGCGTAACCTTAAATCTCCTTTGAGCTTCATGGTTTGAACCCACTTAGGAAGAGCGTAAGATTTGCCTTCAACTACTTCTTTAGCAACTTCCTGTTTTGTTTCATCCAAAATTATCTGCGCTTCAACCGGTGTAAGAACCCCTTTCTCCACTAACTTATCCACCAGGATATCAATCTCACCGGCAAAAAGATGCGGCATCTTAAACAAGGTTAACAATGTTCCAATAGCTAAAATAAAAAATATCTTTCTCATCTCGTAAAACCTCCTTTCAATTGCTACTGCAAAATTTCCTGAGTCGGTAAAGTTCTTTTTCTACCCGTCTTAAAGATTCTTTCACATAAACATCTTCAATCTTTTGAGAACTTTCAATGTGGCTTAATACATTCTGTAAAGCCACAAGCTGCGATCGCAGATAACTTGCGACGAAATCACTTTGCAGACTTGACATAGTTTTCACCAATTCATACACTTATTCCCTCACCTCCTTCCGCTCTTTATTTTTTACTCTATTTAATAGCTCGACGGCGGTCTTCTGGCAAAAGCGACAATAAAGAAATCCCATCAAAGCAAAACAGATTAAAATTAATAACAGTAGAAGGATTTTCATTTGTCCTTTTTCTTTTCTTCATGCAAAAGTGTATAATACTCTTGTGACAAAAAGATTAAGGATAAGTGAATTCTTTGTGAAATGTGGAATAGAGGAAAGGTTTTAAGCCTTAGGAAGGGTAAAGCTGAAAGTGGAGCCTCGACCTAATATGCTTTGAACCCAAACTTCGCCATGATGAGCAGAGACAATATGTTTAACAATAGAAAGGCCAAGACCTGTTCCGCCTAATTCTCTTGAGCGGGCTTTATCCACTCGGTAAAACCGCTCAAAGAGCCGGGGCAAGTCTCTTTCCGGAATACCTACGCCGGTATCAGAAATATCTACTTGAACAAATTTATCTTTAGCTTTAGCTGATATGGTAACCGTACCAGCGTGGTGGTTATATTTAATGGCATTATCTATGAGATTTAATAAAACCTGTGCAATTCTTGCCTCATCTGCGTAAACAAGAGGTATCTCTTTAGGAACATCTACTTTGACTGAAATCGATTTATCTTTAGCTTGTTTATTTAGACGCAAGACGACTCGTTCGATCAAAGGTTTAATTTTACAAGACCTCAAAGCCATCTTAAGTTTACCTGATTCTATTTTTGATAAATCTAAAAGGTCATCGACTAATCTTGCCAGCCGGTCAGAATCAGAATGGATTATCTTTAAAAAATCTTTTGCGTTTTCTTTATCCTCTAAGGCTCCCTCTATGAGAGTTTCAGTGTAACCTTTGATACTTGATATAGGTGTTCTTAATTCATGGGAGACGTTAGCCACAAAATCCTGGCGTATTTTTTCAAGACGCCTTAAGTTCGTAATATCATGGAAAACTAAAACCGCCCCTTCAACATTTCCTTCTCGGACAACCGGTGCGGCATGAATTGACAGAACCTTCTCATCCGGAGTAAAAACAGATATTTCGCATGCCCTGACATCACATTCCTGTTTCAATGCACAATCTGCAATCTCTTGAATTTCTATGTTACGAACAACTTCAATAGGTTTTTTGCCTGTAGGTTCATCCTTAACTATCAAAAGGGCCTTAAGTGCCTGGTTCATTAAAAGAATTGCGCCTTTTGAGTCAACAACCATCACTCCTTCAAACATACTTAAAAAGACTGCCTCCAGACGTGATTTGCTTAAATTAAGCTCCGCAAGCCTTTCCTTAATCTGCTCTGACATATAATTAAAGGCCTTAGCTAAATCGCCAATTTCATCGTTCGACGATGCATGGATCTTCTTTGAAAAACTACCATGCGCAATGTCTTGGGCCATCCATGATATATTTCTGATAGGTTTTGAAATTAATACAGAGGTTAAAAAGCTAAGTATAATTGCAAAAATAAAAGCAAGTAAAAGAGAGAAAGAAAGTGTCTTTTTCAAGCGATTTGAAATCAGCTCAATTTCAGAAAGAGGAATTGACAATCGAATAATACCGCGCACGCCATCTTTTCCATAAGTTGTAGCAATATAAAGCATGTCTTTCTTAACTGTGGTACTAAAACGTCTGCTTTCTCCGAATTCGGTTTTTAGTGCCTGTTGAACCTCAGGCCGATAGAGGTGATTTTCAACTTCAACGAGGTCATTACCATCTAACTCTGAATCTCCGAAAACAGAGCCATCAAGGCCAATGATGGTAACGCGTAAATCTAAATCTTTGCCTATCCTGTCGGCTATCTTATCTAATTCGTAACCTTGGACTTTTTTAGCTGAGTCTTCTTCAAGATAAGCCTTGCTCAAATAGGTCTGTTTTGTCAGATTGTCTCTGATGCGCCGGTATGTATCTTCTTGCAGCTTCTTATTTAGGTAAAGAAAAATCCCGAAGAGGATAATGGCAACAATTACTGTAAAGATAAGTGTAATTTTATAATGTATATTTATTCTCAAAAGATCAATCCTCTTCGCTAAACCGATAACCAATCCCTCTAACTGTCTCAACCAATTTCCCCATCTTGCCTAATTTCTGTCTTAGGCGCTTAATATGAGTGTCTATAGTGCGAGTTGTAACACTAGCGGCAATATCCCAGACATCATCTAATAATCTATTCCTTGTCTGAACCTTGCCTTTCCTTTGCATAAGCGTAGTTAAAAGCTTAAATTCCATTTGAGTTAATTCTATTTCTTTTTTATCTATGAAGACCTTATGTCTTGAAATATCCACCTTTAGCTTGCCGTGCAACAATATATCTTTAGTAACTTCTTTGGGCTTACCTCGTTTTAAGATAGCTTTTACTCTCAAGACCAGTTCCCGTGGGCTAAACGGTTTAACCACATAATCATCCGCACCTAACTCAAAGCCAACAACTCTATCAACCTCTTCACCTTTTGCTGTAAGCATTATAATAGGGATATAAGAAAACCTTTTGTCCTGTTTTATTTGCTTACAAGTTTGGAAGCCATCCATTTTGGGAAGCATTATATCCAATATAATTAACTCAATCGGCTCTTTATCCAAAACTTCTAACGCTTCTTCTCCGGTGATAGCCACAGTACAGTTAAAACCTGCTTTCTCTAAATTGTATTTAACAAGCTTGGAAATATGCTTGTCATCTTCTACTATGAGAATTTTTCCTTGAACCATCTGTCTTTCCTTTTTTAAAATATTGCTTTTCAATCCATTTATCTATGCGGTATTTTTCAAATCTCCAATGTCTGCCGATTTCAAAAGAGGGAATGCCTCTCTGTTGGGCAAGATAATAAAGAGCCGGGTTTGGTATCTTGAGCTATTTTGCTGCTTCATCAATTGTAAATGTTTTATTTTCCATAATTTGAAACTATGAGAAGATTGTAATTATAAGTGCGAAAGCTAAGGGGTAAAAAACGTTCCATAGCTCTCAAAATCTGTTATTTTGTAAGGTGATGAAACCAACAAAAAACAGGAGGGCATATGGAACAATCAAATTGTACCATTGAAAGGGGGAAATACAAGCACTTAACGGAAAAAGAAAGATATAAGATAGAAGGATATTTAGTCGGTAAAGATATGGAATTAGAAGAATATATTCATAGATATGTACATTTTCGTATTGATTTGGTTGCCCCGCGTGGACTCGAACCACGACTACTTGATTCAGAGTCAAGCGTGCTACCGATTGCACTACAGGGCAGTGAGTTAAATTACATTATTTCCACGGCTGGGTCAGCAGGATAAAAGCAGATGGCATTAGATTCTCTCAAAAGAAAGTCGTCCATAAACAGAACAGGGGGCCATTTTTGCTGCTGAAACAAATAATTACTCTACGTTAATCCCATTGATTGAAGCTCTATCCTCTACAAAGAAATTGAAAAAGCTGTTACCAACAATGCTCTCTAAACCACTTGTCAGCCTTCATAACGGTTTTCATGTCCTGTTTCATCCCATTAACAGTGCCATTAATGGTACCACAGCCGAATAACGAAAGGCTGAAAGCTATTCCCACTAAACAGAAAATCGCTTTTTTCATTTTCCCTCCCAGTATTTTATCAGTCTATTTAACCGGACAAGAGTTTTCTCTTTTCCCAAAACTTCTATTGTCTCAAATAATCCTGCCCCTATTCTCTCGCCGGTCAAAGCAACTCTTACCGGATGGACTAAATCTTTCGGCTTTAGCCCTAAATCAGAACAGGTTTTCCGGAAAACTTCTTCTATTATAGTTTTATCAAAACTTCCTGTGTTTGCCAAGCTTTTTTTTAAAAACTTTACCTCTTTGGAAAGATCCCTCTCTAAAATTTTACGGGTATCTTCGGCATAGACCACCTCGTCTTTGAAACAGAAAGCCGACCAGCGGGCTAAATCCGAAAGGGTAAAGCTTCTCTCTTTTAACAGAGAGATAACCCTTAAAACATACTCTTTATCAAATCTTCCTAACTCTATACCCTGCTGTTCAAACAAGGAAAATAGAGGGCCGTATAAATCCTCCGCTGATTTAGTTTTTAAGTAGTGGCTGTTTACCCAATTGAATTTCTTTAAGGAAAACGCCGCTGAAGTCTTGTTGACTTTTTTTATCTCAAAGGATTCCGCCGCTTCTTTTAAAGAAATTATTTCCCGGTTGCCGTCCGGAGACCAGCCTAAAAGCAAAAGGTAATTCACTATTGCTTCCGGCAGATAGCCCAATGCCCTGTATTCGCTAAGAGCCGTTGCTCCAAAGCGTTTAGACATCCGGCCTCCCTGTTCAGACAAAATCAAAGGCAGATGGGCAAATTCAGGGACAGGGAACCCCAGCCCTTTGTAAATTAAAACCTGTTTGGGAGTATTGGAGATATGGTCTTCACCGCGAATTACCTGAGTTATCCCCATTAAAGCATCATCAACAACACAGCAAAAATTGTATGCCGGGCTTAAATCGGATTTGATAATAACGTCTTCCTGCTTAGGCAGTTCTTTAAAAACTATTTCGCCCCTGATTAAATCCGGTATCCTTATCTCATCAAACCGGTATTTAAAAAAGACCGCTCCGTCTTTGCGGTAAGCTTTCCCTTCCCTGATTAACTTCTCGGCGTATTCGCGGTAAATATCAAACCGCTGAGATTGGTAAAACAACTCATCCCAGTTAACACCCAGCCATTTAAGGCTTTCTAAAATCTCGTCTAAATACTCTTTCCTGGATCTCTGCCTGTCTGTATCTTCTATCCTTAAAACAAACTTACCCTTATTCCTTTTAGCATAAAGCCAGGAAAAAAGGCAGGTTCGGGCTCCGCCAATATGAAGATTGCCGGTAGGTGAAGGGGCAAACCGGGTTTTAACCATAATTATACCCTTTCTCCAAAGCCCTTAAGTTTATTTCTATCAATGCTTTTCTTCCCGAAAAAACAGTTTTTATTGTTTGAACAGCGGCATCCAGGCTTAAAAACGGTTTTACCTTAAGCAGAAAACCTAAGACGGCAATGTTCGCCGATTTAAGGCTCCCTGCTTCTTTTGCTATCTCGTTTAAAGAAATCGATTTTACCAAAACGCCCATTTTTAGCGAAGGAACTTTTATTAGAGAACTGTTAATAATCAACATCCCTTTCTTTTCTGCCGCATTTTTGAATTTTTCAAAAGAAGGCTGGTTGAGAATTATTGCTGCTGATGATTTGGAAAAAATGGGTGAAAAAATATCCTGGGAGCTCACCTGGACCAAACAGTTAGCTGTCCCTCCCCTCATCTCCGCGCCGTAGGATTTTAGGTAGGCAACATTCATTCCTTCTTTTATAGCTGTTTCAGCTATAATTCTGCCTAAAAGCATAACTCCCTGCCCGCCGAATCCGGCAATCAAAATTCTTTCTGTCATCTAATTGCCCCTGTTTATTATATCTTATTGCCAAAGCTGTCTTTATTTTCTACCCCTCTTCAGCCATAGGCTTATCTGCCTCAGGCGGAAAATTCGAATTTCAAATGTTATAGACTTTATTTTGGATTTTGGTCATTTGATATTGTTTAGAATTTAGGAGTTAGTGCTTAGAATTTTCTCCCCTCTGTTTGCATCTTTTCATAAAACTTTTGACAGTATCTCTATTATATAAACCTCGCTGAGAAAACCAACTCGAATTATTTAATTCTGCCTAAGGGGAAAGCCTTCGCCATTTCCTCTTTAACCCATTTTACGCTTTCAGAAGGTGTCTTTCTCCATACTGTCGGGCACTGAGACAGAACTTCAATAATAGAAAAACCCTTGTTCTCAATCTGATTTAAAAATCCCCGCTTTATTGCCTTTTTGGTTTTTATAACTTCCGGAGGAGAACATACGCATCTCCTCTCGGCATAAACCACTTTAGGCAGAAGGGCTAACATCTCAGTTATCTTTAAGGGAAACCCGTCTCCCTGCTGAGGGTCTCTGCCTAAAGGAGTAGTTATTGTCTTCTGGCCGGTTAGAGAAGTAGGCGCCATCTGTCCCCCGGTCATACCGTAGATAGCGTTGTTCATAAAAATACAGGTTAAGTTTTCTCCCCTATTCGCCGCGTGAACAGTCTCGGCTAAGCCGATAGAGGCTAAATCTCCGTCTCCCTGGTAAGTAAAGACGGTTAAATCCGGCCGGCTGCGTTTTATGCCGGTAGCAACAGCTAAAGCTCTCCCATGAGCGGCTTCTGAGCAGTCAAAATCCCAGTAGTCATAAGCTATTACCGCGCAGCCCACCGGAGCTACCCCTACAATTCTCTCCCTAAGGTTCAGTTCATCAACCACTTCAGAAACCAGCCGGTGCACAATCCCGTGCCCGCACCCCGGGCAGTAATGGGTAGAAACATCTCTTAAACTGTCAGGTTTTTTGAATTTTGCTTTCATTTCATTTTCTTCTTAACAAAAGAAGCTATTCCCTCCGGGGTAAAAACTTCTCCCCCTGCCCTGCCGTAAAAATGAACCGCCGCTTCACCCTCTAAAGCAAGCCGGACATCTTCAACCATCTGGCCGTAGGACAATTCAAAAACAAAAACCGCCTTTTTCTCCCTGGCGGCCTGCCTGAGTTCTTTATAAGGATAAGGAAAAAGAGTTTTAGGCCTAAACAAGCCGGCATTGATGTTATGTTGTTCTCTAAGAATCTTTGCCGCTCCCCGGGCTATGCGGGAACTTATTCCGTAAGAAACAAAGAGTATTTCTGATTCTTCACAGTTTAAAGTTTCCCAACGCTTTTCTTTTTTCTCAATCTCTTTGTACTTCTTCTGAAGAGATAAGTTCCATTTTTCCAGGTATCCTTCCCCTAAAAACAAGGAGCGGATAACATTAGCTTTCCTTCCCTTCGCCCCGGTTAAGGCCCACTCCTTCTTAACGCCATGCGCTATGCGTTGACCACTAAGCACAAGGGGCTCTGCCATCTGCCCGATAAAAGCGTCTAAAAGAAGCATTGCCGGATTGCGGTATTTATCAGCTAAATCAAAAGCTAACAAAGTAAAATCAAAACATTCCTGCACAGACGATGGCGCTAAAACAATCAAGCGGTAATCACCGTGTCCGCCGCCCTTTACCGCCTGGAAGTAATCCGATTGTGACGGGCCGATGTTTCCTAACCCCGGGCCGCCTCTTTGGACATTTACAATCAATGCCGGAAGCTGGCATCCGGCTAAATAGGAAATCCCTTCCTGCTTTAAGGAAATACCCGGGCTTGAAGATGAAGTCATTGCCCGGACTCCCGCAGCAGATGATCCGAACACCATATTTATCGCGGCAACTTCTGACTCGGCCTGAACAAATGCCCTGCCCTTCTCCCTCATGTTCTTTGCCATAAAGGCGATTAACTCATTCTGGGGAGTAATCGGGTATCCGGCATAAAACTTACAGCCGGCTTTAATAGCAGCTGTGCCGATTGCTTCGTTGCCGGTAGATAAAACTCTTGTGCTACCTTTTTTCTTCTTCATAAATTTCAATGGCTGTATCCGGGCATATTAAATAACATAACCCACAGCCGGTGCATTTTGAAGGAGCCTTTACCTTTACATAAATAAAACCTTTAGCATTCTCTTCATCCGCAGACTCCAGGTTATTCTGAGGACAAACTCCTAAACACAGCCCGCATCCTTTACATTTATTTTTATCAATCTTTACTACGGCCATAGCCCTTTTGTATTTCCTGCTTAATTCTCAGATAAATACTCTCTTCACCTAATCCGTAAATTTCCAAAAGCCTTTCTCTCTTCCCGAAAGTGATAAAGCTGTCCGGTAAGCCTAAATTGACAACTCTGACTTTATTAAATAAATCCCTGCTGTGATAAAACTCAAGCACGGATTCTCCAAATCCTCCGGGTTTTATGCCTTCTTCCAAAGTAATTATCAAATCCGTTTTCTCTGCTATCTCTAAAAGACAGGCTTCGTCTAACGGTTTTACAAATCTGGGGTTGACTAAAAAAACAGATTTCCCTTCCTTCCCCAATTTATCAGCAATCGCGCAGGCAGGCTGAAACATAGACCCCAACCCTAATAAAGCAAGTGTTTCCCCTTTACGAAAAATTTCAAACTTGCCAAGAGCAAAAGGTTGTTTCATCTCTTTATCAAAAACAGCAGACCGGGGATAACGGACAAAGCAAGGTTTCCCCAAACCAACAGCGAATTCCAAAGCTAATTCCAAATCCCGGCCGTACCCCGGCGCCACGACAACCGCAAAGGGAACCGTCCTTAAATAGGCTATATCAAAGATTCCGTGATGCGTGGGGCCGTCCTCTCCAACTAATCCCGCCCTATCAACGGCAAAAGTTACCGGCATCTCCTGCAAGGCAATATCTTCTATTACCTGGTCATATGCCCGCTGTAAAAAAGTTGAGTATACCGCTATCACCGGCTTTAATCCCGCTTTGCATAACCCCGCGGAAAAACTCACCAAATGCTGTTCGGCAATGCCTACATCAAAGAAACGGGAAGGAAACTTTTTCTGAAATTCGCGAAGGCCGGTCCCTCCGCTCATTGCCGCGGTCAATCCTACAATTCTATCATCTCTATTCGCGATATCAACTATTTTCCTGCCGAAAACATCGGTATAAGAAGGCTTCTTCTCCTCCGGTTGATCATGGGAATAAAGAAAACGGGACGCGCTGTGAAACTTCTCGGGATTTTTCTCGGCGTCCGAATACCCCTTCCCTTTCTGAGTAACTATATGGAGAATTTTCGGCCCGGATAAGCTTAATATGTTTTTTAAAGTCGGGATAAGGACATCTAAACTGTGTCCGTCTAAAGGGCCGAAATACCGAAACCCCAATTCTTCAAAGAAGATTCCGGGAATAATTATTCCTTTCATTATTTCTTCAATTTTTTTCAGGCGGGGAACAATCCTCTTCCCTAAACGGGGAACTTTTTCTAACACAAGGCTGATACCGTCTTTAAACCGGTTATATATAGGTAAGGAGAGGAACTTGTTTAAATAGCTGCTCAATGCTCCGACCGACTTTGAAATAGACATTTCGTTGTGACTGAACACAACTAAAATGTTTTCTTTTAAATGGCCGGCATTATTTAATGCCTCAAAACTTTCTCCTCCGGATAAGCTCCCGTCGCCTATAACGGCGACAACTTTTGCCCTGCTGCCGAGGATCCGGTAAGCCGAAGATAATCCCAGGGCCAAAGAAACAGCATTAGACGCGTGCCCCACGGAAAAGGGGTCGTAAACCGATTCTTTGTGATAAGGAAACCCTGATATGCCGCCTAATTCCCTAAGCTTGTCAAAATCCTTGTCCCTCCCGGTAAGAAGCTTGTGAGCATAAGCCTGATGGCCGACATCAAAAACGATCTTATCTTCCGGAGCGGATAAAACATAATGCAAAGCTAAGATTATTTCTACCGCGCCCAAGCTGGAAGCTAAATGCCCGCCCTTATCAGAAACGACTTCTATAATCCTCCGGCGTATCTTCCCGCTGAGGTCTTTCAGCTCATCTAAGCTTAATCCTTTTATGTCCTGAGGAGATTCTATCCTGTTTAAGTCCATGCGCGGTTACCCTGTTATTTTCATCATATCCTCTATTTGCCGGCTTAAAAAAGCCCTGTCCTCCAAGCTTAAAGAAGTAAATTCTACCCCGGTATCAAAAAGATCCGGCTCTTTTGCTCCGGGAGTAGTTATATCTAAAACCCAAACCACCCGTCCTTGTGTTTTTATCCGTTCTTTGCCAATAGAAAGCTCTATGGTCAAGGGAGTGCCCCGGCTTAATTTATCCTGAAGAATAACCCTCGCCCCGCCGGAACTGATATTTTCCGTGTGTAAAGTGAAACTTTCTTCTCCTTCTTCTGAAGAAATGCTTATTTTACAAGGGTAAGTTAACCGAGAGGACTTTCTTCTTTCCTGCATGCTAACCTCCTTTTCTCTTTATCCTTATCTTCTATTTTCTGCTCTCTATCCTCTGTTATCTGACTTCTGCCTTCCGTCCTCTGTTATCTGTTTTCTCCTTTATATTCCACCCTCTCTATGCTCTCGGCCCGTCCGGTTTTTTCGTCTATATTAAGGACGACGCCTTGAGCGCGGACATCTCCTTCTGCTAAATTGAACCTTTGAGGGACATTGGTCAAGAACCGGGAAATAATGTCTTCTTTCTGCCGGCCTAAAACTGAATCCAAAGCCCCGGTCATTCCCACATCTGTAATATAAGCGGTATATCTATCAATGATTCTTGCGTCAGCTGTAGGAATATGTGTATGCGTCCCTAAAACCGCTGAAACCTTCCGGGCGAGGAAGTACCCTAAGGCTACTTTCTCCGAAGTTGCTTCCGCGTGAATATCTACAACAATCGATTTGGTCTCTTTCAAAATTTCATTTAAGGCCGCGCTTACGGCTTTAAACGGGCAGTCTGCCGGCTGCATAAAAACTCTGCCTAAAAGGTTAATTACCCCAATCTTTCTGCCGGCCTTTTCCTTAATAATATACCCCCTGCCTTTAGCTAATTCTCCATAATTAAGAGGCCGGATAATGTCCATCCGGTCAAAGAGAGAGAAAATTTCCCTTTTCTTAAAAGCGTGGTCTCCGGTAGTAAGAATGTCTATGCTTGAAGAGAAGAGTTCTCCTGCGACCTTTTCGGTCAACCCCGACCCTCCGGCGGCATTTTCTCCAATAGCAATAACAAAATCAAAGGCTTCTCTCTTAACCAGTTCAGGCAAAAAATCTTTCAGAAACCGCCGGGCAGGCCGGCCGACTATATCCCCCAAAAATAATACTTTCATCTTATTTCCCTATCTGCTTTTGTCATAGGGGTCAGGTCTCAAGATTTGAAGTTAGTCATTATTTCCTATCTTTTGTTTAGCATTTCCTATCGCTTTTATCGTTTTATCAGTCATATACAAATTAATGCAACTATTTAAGCTGCCAAGTGTTATAAACATTTTGCATTTCCTCTACTATGTCAAAGATTTTGTTGATTGTTGAAATTTGACCCCTATTCCGGTCCTGTTTAGTAGCTAAAGCAAGCACCAGAGCGGGTATCACAAGTACACTCATCCGGTGGTGTGGTAAAAGTATCACAAATAACCTGTTTAAACTTCTCGGGCGTCCGCGGGATAATTTCAGCCATCTGGCCGTTAATAATACCCGCCGGCGAACCCTTTACCCCATACTTTTTATTAAGCCCGGCCTGCGGGCTAAATTTGGGAAAACGTCTGTGCTTCCATGTATTCTTGCCGAGGAAATGTGATATTGTTTATCAGTTTCTGAAATACAAGTCTCAAGCTTTCCTCTATCTATACCGGCCTTTATCAGGCAGGCGTCGGAATCTTTACTTTCCACAAAACAATTTAAATACTGATAATACTTTTCTTTCTCTTCTTTTTGCAGGCAATACTGCCTTAATTTTTCCCGGATTTCCTTTTCTCCATGCATTACGTAATCAACAAAACAAATTCCCATCCTGGCCTTATCTTTCAGCAAAGCGTAAACCGGCAAAAACATCTTCTGAGCCTGTATGCCAAAAGGACAGTAAGTCATCACAAAGAGTTTACCTTCCGGGATATCGCGTTTTTCCGGAGGCGGGCTCGCCTTAACTTGCTTTGGCCGGGGAAAAGGTGGCGGAGCGTCTAAATCAAACCCCCGGAGGAATAAGAGCTTGCCTTGTTTGGTTACATAGTAGTCAAAATCTCCCCTTTTGGTCTTAATCTTGAATTTATACAGGCCATCTTGCTTTTTGACCCCGATTAAACTAACAGCTTTCCCTTCGGCTACCATATTCTCGTTGATATAACGGACGGCTTTTTCAGCTGCCTCTCGTGCTGCTTTTTCATCTGCCTTCTGAGCGAATTTCTGAACTATTTCTTGAGTCACAAGAGAATGTTCTTGACTAAATCCCCCCTTGCAAGGACACAACACGATAGTCAAAAGCGCTCCCCCAATAATACAAATAACCTTAAATCTCAATGTTCTCTCCTTGTTAAAAGGATCAAGTCTTATCTTTACAGTTGATAACGTTATATTATTTTTGTACCGGACAGGGACAATTCCTGTCTCTACAATATTTTTATTTTAATCGTGCTGTTTTACATAATCAGTCCCGGCCGGGAACACCTACGATGCGGCCGGAGGACTCGCCGATAAGGCGGCCCGAAAGGACTCCTCATAGGCGGTTCAGGTTATTGGAGGGGCACAGCATGCCGTGCTCCTCCGTATATCAAATCTTGAGACCTGACCCCGCTTCTATTTGGCATATTCTACCACTCTAGTTTCTCTGACAACAGTAATTTTTATCTGTCCGGGATAATCCATTTCATCTTCTATCTTCTTTTTTAACTCCCTCGCTAAAACAATGGATTGAGAGTCATCCATCTGCTGAGGCTGGACGATTACCCTGATTTCCCTCCCGGCCTGAATCGCGAAACTTTTCTCAACTCCTTTAAAGCCATTGGCAAACCCTTCCAACTTAGTCAAGCGCTTAAGATAGCTTTCCAAGGTTTCTCTCCTCGCCCCCGGCCGGGAAGCGGATATAGCATCCGCAACCGCGGTCAGGACCGCGTATAAAGATTTAGGTTCTTCCTCTTCATGATGAGACCCGATAGCATTTAGAATAATTTCTTTTTCTCCGTACTTTTGGGCTAAATCCCTTCCTATCTGAGCGTGCGTTCCTTCGACCTGATGGTCAACGCTTTTCCCGATATCATGGAGCAGTCCAGCCCGTTTGGCTATGCGCGAGTCTAATCCCAATTCCGAAGCAAGTACGCCCATAAGCGCCGCTACTTCTTTGGAATGCTGCAGGGCATTCTGGCCAAAACTTGTCCTGTACTTCAGTTTTCCTAAAAGTTTGACCTCTTCCGGATGGAGGTTGTGTATCCCCAAATCAAAAGCCGCGTTCTTACCTTCTTCCGCGAGGGTTTTATCAAAATCTTTCCGGACCTTTTCCGCCATTTCCTCTATCCGCGCGGGATGAATCCTCCCGTCAGCAATCAATTTCTCTAAAAGCCTGCGGGCAAATTCCCGCCGGATGTGGTCAAACCCCGACAGGGTAACCGCTTCCGGGGTATCATCAATAATCACATCTACCCCTGTGAGCATTTCAAAGGTACGGATATTCCTCCCTTCACGGCCGATAATCCGCCCCTTCATGTCATCGCTGGGAATAGGCACAACACTAACTGTTGTTTCCTGAGTATGGTCAACCGCGCAGCGCTGAATGGCCAAAGATAAAATCTCCTGGGCCTTTTTATCCTCTTCCTCTTTAATTTCTTCCTCAAACCTGCGCAGTCTTTCCGCTTTTTCTTTTACTAAATCTTCCTCTATCCGCTTTAAGAGAAGTTGCCGGGCTTCTTCAATGCTTAACGAAGAAATCCTCTGCAATTTCTGTTTCTCTTCGGCCAAAATAAGGTTTAACTCATGACTTTTCTTTTCCATATTCATAGAAAGGCCGGCGATTTCTTCTTTCATCTTCCCTAATTCTAACTCTTTCTTCTGAAAAAACTCCACCCGCTTTTCTAAATTTTCTTCACGGCGGATAATTCTTCTTTCCAAATCATCCATCTCTTTTCGTTTAGCCCGGGTTTTGTTCTCAAAATCAGCCCGGAGCTTATACAGCATTTCCCGATTGTCCAGCTCTGCTTTTTTACGAACAGCTTCGCTTTCCCTTTTTGCTTCTTCCAATATCCGGCCAGCCTCATTCTTTTTCCTTTTGTCCTGCTTACCGGCTACCCTCTGGCTGATAAAAGCCCCTGCTGCCCCCGCTGCGATAATAGAAATAATAGTTATTATCGGCCACATTTCATCCCTCCTCTTTAAATACTCCGTATTGTCAAAGCTATTTAAGTTTTAATCACCAACAACCAAGAAATCCCCTCATACCCTCATCCCCTCATATACCCTCACAGGTACAGGCGGGCACAGGCAAGATACAAATAAGCTCCAATCACCAATCTAAGCAACTTTCTCATATTCTTTGGGTACCTGCCCCGATATTTCATCGGGGTTGAAATTTGGTTATTATTTTCCGCCGGAGGCGGATCAGCCTTTAGCTGAAGGCATTGTGTCTTGGTGATTATTTCTTTTAAAAACAATCCTTTTAAAATCAAGGCCCTCTGTCTCTTAACCAATGGGACAGCGGGCCATTATGCCGAGAGGACAATATCTACTTTTTCGTCACGGAGAGGGTTGAAAGGAAGGGTATCAAAAACCTGACATTTAAAAGCGATGCCTATTTTATATGTCCTTTTGGGTAATTTCTTTAAAAAGCGGTCATAACAGCCTTTACCTCTGCCCAACCTGTGATTGTCCCTGCTAAAAGCCCGTCCGGGTACTATTACAAGGTCTAATTTGTTAACTTCAATTTCTTTAGCTGTATTCTTGTCCGGTTCCCATATGCCCAACCGGGACTTAACCAACAGGGCCCGCCCTTTGTACTCATAGGGCAGAATCTCTTCCTGATTCAGCAGAACTGGCAAAGCTATTATTTTCCCTGACTCTCGCGCCTTCCTTATTAAACCATCCGTGCCCACTTCTTCAGACAGCGGGAAGTAACACATAATAACGCCGGCTTTTTGAAATTCCGGCAAAGATTCTATCTCCTGTTCTATCTCCTCCTTTGCGTTTAATAGCTCCTTATCACTCAAGCCGCGGATCCTTTTACCGGCCTCAGTTCTAATTCTTCTTTTCTCCGCGTCAATCTTTCTTAGAGAATCTCCGCCTAACTCCATAACAGCCCGGGGATTAATTTTACCATTACGCCTGCGATTTTCAATCTTCCTTTTTTTCAGCCCTTAGCTTAAACTGCTTAAGCCTCTGTGCCAGTTGCGCTTCCGTCCCAATATTATTTGAGAAATAATACTGTTTCGCCTCTTTACGGTAATCCTGTTTAATGTATCCTTTAAAATTATGCGGGTATTTATACTCTTTGCCTCTTCCGGTTTTTTCAGCCCGGGAATAATGCGTATCTTTCAAAGGCAGAGGCACATCCTCAACTCCTGAAGATTCTATGTCCCTGCCGGCTTTCTCAATCGCAAGATACGCGGAATTAGATTTCTCAGCCTGCGCTAAATAAAGAACCGTTTCTGAAAGGACAATCCTTGCTTCCGGCATACCGACAAACTCTACCGCCTTAAAACAGGACGTTGCTAAAACCAAGGCAAAGGGGTCGGCTAACCCGATATCTTCCGATGCTAAAACAACCATCCTCCGGGCAATAAACCTCGGGTCTTCACCGGAATAAAGCATCCTCGCCAGCCAGTAAAGAGCAGAATCCGGGTCACTGCCCCGGACAGACTTTATAAAAGCTGAAATAACATCGTAATGATACCCGCCTTTCTTATCATAAAAGGCCGGGGTATACTGGATGCTTTCTTGGGCTACGCTTAAAGAAAATCTTCTCCTGCCCTGAGAATCTTTCGGCGTAGTCATAACGCCTATTTCCAGGGAGCTTAAAGCCTTCCTGGCATCTCCGGAAGACGAGACTGATAGGTAGTTTAAAGCTTCTTCTTCCACTTCCGCCTTCTCTGACCCCAGTCCCCGTTCTTTATCGTTTAAAGCTCTTTTCAAAATAACCATTATCTCTTCCGGAGTTAACGGCTTAAACTCACAGACTAACGAACGGGAAATAAGAGCCGGGTTGATGTAAAAGAAAGGGTTGTAAGTTGTCGCCCCCATAAGAATAACTTTTGCAGTTTCTGTATCCTGGATAAGAATATCCTGCTTCAAGCGGTTTAACCGGTGGATTTCGTCAATGAACAAAAGAACCTTTCTCCCCTGCCGAGAGGATAACCCCGCGCCGGTTATAACTCTCTTAATATCCTGTGAAGAACAAAAGCTCCCATTGAGAAATACGAATTTCGCCCCGGTGCGTTTGGAAATTATCTCTGCTAAACTTGTCTTTCCTGTCCCCGGCGGGCCCCAAAGAATCAGAGAACTCAGCCTGTCGGCTTCTATCTTCCTACGCAGGATCTTCCCCTCTCCTAAAACATGCCCCTGCCCTACAAACTCGGATAAAACTTCCGGCCTCATCCGCACAGCTAATGTTGTTTTTTCTTCCTTGCTCTGAGAAAAAAGATCCATCTTTATTCCCTTTTGCTAAAACAAGTATTGTCAAGAATATTTCAATTTAAATCCCCGATAACCAAGTCATTTTCAATAACCAAGAGATACCCTAATGCTCTCACGGACACAGGCAGGCACAGGCAAAGGACAAACTATTTTTTAATAACCAATCACCAAGGGATACCCTTACGGGCACAGGCAAGATACCAACAATAACCGATAATCAAATACCAAGCAGAAAACAAGTTTGAATCTTGGACATTGGATCTTGAAATTTATTTGGTTATTGTAACTTGTATCTTGGTTATTTTTATTCCTTAAACCGAACCAAACAATTATCTCATATTCTTGGGTTACCTACCCCGATATTTCATCGGGGTTGAAATTTGGTTATTGGTTATTATTTTCCGCCGGAGACGAATCAGCCTTTGGCTAAGGTTATTGCGTCTTGATAATTGTTTCTTTCAAAAACAATTTTTTTAATCAACCCAAATAATGCGGTTAGCATTATTTGCCCGCTTGTGCCCGTGAGGGTACCTGTGCCCGCAAGGGTATAGGGCCGACCCCATATTTTCCGTTGGAAAAGTATGGCTTGTGCCCGCTTGTGCCCGTAAGGGTATAAGGGTAAAAGGTCGGGGTTACCTAAGGGGAAAATGCTGTGTACTCTTTAGTACAACCGCTGTTTAATATAACTATTTAGGCTGCTGGGCATTATGAGCATTTTGCGCTCTCAACAGCATTTTCCCGGTCAGCCATTTCGCTTGCACTTTTTCATAAAATTTTTGGCAGTATCCAAAACTGTATTATCAAAATTAAAAAATCCCCGCCATCAGTCCGAAGCAGAAAAAACCTTTAAGTCCTATGCTCACACAAGTGGGCGCCTCCTCTGAAAGCCTAAGCAAACAGAGAGTAAAGCTCCCCTAAAAGATTTGTTGGCTCAAGGTAAATTCCTGCTTCGAGACAGGCAGGGATTTTATTTTCTTGTTCTCTGTTTTCAATTTCATGATCTATCTCTCTTGTTCCAAAATCCGGGCAACTGAAGAAACCGTATCATTTGTCCCTAAGTTTATAAATTTGACGCCCTGGGTTGCCCTCCCCGAAGAACGGATAGTCTTAACTTTACAGCGGATCAAAACTCCCTGCTGAGTTATTGCCATAACTTCGTCTTCCGGCCTAACTAAAATTGCCGCGGCCCCTTTTCCTGTCTTAGGCGAAAGCTTGATACTGATTATCCCCTGCCCTGCCCGGGACTGCTGCCTGTATCCGGCAACCTGTGTGCGTTTTGCAAACCCTTTTTCGGTAACCGTAAAGAGAGAAAAATCTTCCTGCTGCATAGCCGGCGTGACTAAGGCCATTGAAAGGACGATATCTCCTTTTGCCAGATTAATCCCCTTAACGCCCCGCGAAGACCTGCCGGTAGACCTTACCTGAGAAATGTTAAATTTTATGGCTTTCCCTTTTGCGGTCGATAAAATAACCTGACCTCTGTCTCCTTCTACTAAAGACGCTCCAATCAGCCCATCATCCTTATCAAGAGCAACGGCGATAATCCCGTTCCGGCGAAGATTGGAAAACAATTCCAGCTTACAGCGCTTTATCAATCCTTTTTCTGTCGCCATAAGAAGAAAACTCTTTTCCTTAAACTCTTTCACAGCCAACACCCCGGCAATTTTCTCCTGGGCTGACAAACTCAAAACATTAACAATCGCCCTGCCGCGGGAAGTCCTGCTTCCTTCGGGTACTTCATAGGCTTTCAGTCCGTAAACTTTCCCGTTATTGCTGAAAAAAAGCAGGGTGTCCTTGCTGGAAGCGACAAAGAGGTGTTCGACAAAATCCTCGTCCTTGATTCCCATTGCCGTAACCCCTCTCCCGCCGCGTCCCTGCCTCCGGTAGGCAGTCAGGGGCATGCGTTTTATGTATCCGGTGTGAGAAATTGTAACTACCACGTCTTCTTCCTGAATCAAATCCTCTATTTCTATCTCCTCTTTTTCAGCAACGATTTCTGTCCGTCTTGAGTCCTTAAACTTCTCTTTTAATTCAACCAGCTCTTCTTTTATCAAGGCTTCCTGCTTTTTCTCCGAGCCTAAAATCCCCTGCAGGTATTCTATCTTCTTTAAAAGCTCTAAGTACTCCTTGTTTATCTTGTCCCTTTCCAAAGCCGTCAGCCTCTGCAGCTGCATTTCCAATATTGCCTGCGCCTGGACATCGCTTAACCCGAAACGTTTAACTAATTTTTCTTTCGCGTCCTGGGGAGACCTGGATTTTTTTATTGTTTCTATAACCTTATCCAAATGTTTTAAGGCGATTTTTAACCCTTCTAAAATATGGGCTCTCTGCTGGGCTTTTCTAAGGTCAAAACGGCATCTCCGGACAATGACTTCCTTCCGGTGCAGGATATGGTAATACAAAAGCTGTTTTAAACTTAATACCTGCGGCCGGTTGTCAACTAAAGCTAAAAAGATAATCCCGAAAGTTGTTTCTAAAGTGGTGTGTTTGTAAAGCTGGTTAAGGATAATCTTAGGCTCGGCATCGCGTTTTACTTCCAGGACAATCCTCAACCCTTCCTTATCAGACTCATCACGGATATCCGAAACTCCCTCTATTTTTTTAGAATTCACTAACTCAGCCATTGTTTTTAAAAGATTAGACTTGTTCACCTGGTAAGGAAGCTCGGTAATAACTATCTGGCTGCGCGATTTTACCTGTTCAATAACAGCTTTCGCCCTCAAAGTAAGTCTCCCTCTGCCTTCCGTATAGGCTTTCAGAATTTCTTTTCTGCCGCAGATAATCCCTCCGGTGGGGAAGTCCGGCCCTTTAACAATACGGTTTAATTCTTTTACCCCGCAGTCCGGCTTGTCTAAAAGGTAAATGACAGCATTCGCTATCTCGACTAAATTGTGGGGCGGGATATTTGTCGCCATTCCGACAGCTATCCCCGAAGAACCGTTTACCAAAAGGTTCGGCAAAACCGTAGGTAAAGTTGACGGTTCTTTCAAAGACCCGTCAAAGTTCGGCGAAAATTTTACTGTATCCCGGTCTATGTCCTGAAGGACATAATCAGAAACCCTGGAAAGCTTAGCTTCAGTATAGCGCATAGCCGCGGGCGGGTCTCCATCCTGAGACCCAAAGTTTCCCTGTCCGTCAATCAAAGGATACCTTAAAGAAAAATCCTGGGCCATCCTGACTAAGGCGTCATAAACCGCGGTATCTCCATGAGGATGGTATTTACCTAAAGTTTCGCCGACAATCCTCGCGCATTTCTTATGCGCCTGGCTGTGGCGGAGATGGAGTTCATACATAGTATAGAGTATCCTCCTATGCACCGGCTTTAATCCGTCCCGGACGTCAGGCAGGGCTCTGCCGACAATAACGCTCATAGCGTAGGAAAGATAAGAATCTTTCATTTCGTCTTCTAAATACCGGTCTTCAATCCTTCCCTGATTAGTTATTTCGTTCATCTTTCTCCTTACCTCTTGGATTAAACGTCTAAGTTTTTAACAGCGTGCGCGCTTTCCTGAATAAACTTCCTCCGGGGTTCTGCCTGTTCGCCCATAAGAATAGTGAAAATCCGGTCAGCTTCCACCGCATCTTCTAAGGTAACCTTTAACAATGTCCGGGTCTTAGGCGACATGGTGCTTTCCCAAAGCTGAGGCGGGTTCATTTCTCCTAACCCCTTATATCTCTGGACAGAAACATTCTGCAGGGCGACTTCTCTGCATATGTAAAGGAGCTGTTTAAGAGAAGGCGCGGTTTCTGTTTTCCCCTTGTCTAAATTCTCTATTATAAATTTCCCTTTATCCTTTACCTCTAAAAAGTCTGTTAAAGACAGCCCGAACCTGCTTAGCGCTTTATCAATTTCTTTAGCTTCATGCGATTCGTAAATATCAACCAAATCCGCTTCTTCCACGCCGCCGTGTCCGGCCAGTTCGTCCTCGGAAAAAATAAACTTGCGGGTATTGTTCACCTTCAGGGCATACAGGGGGTATTTTTTCTTTTTCGGGTCAAGGGCTGAAAGGTAATCTTCTATTTTAATCCCCCTCCGGGTCACGGACCGTACTAATTTTTCCAGGCTTATCAGCAGGGACAAAATCTGTCTTGCCTGCTGTTTGGTAAAAACGGTTTTTCTTCTTTTTTTCTCCAGGCTTACTCTCTGCGATTCCGCGGCTAAATTCAAAATTATATCTTCCATCTCGTGCTCGGTATGGATGTAATCCTCGGCGTTTTTCCGTTTCATCCGGTAAAGCGGAGGCTGAGCGATGTAAATGTGCCCCTCCTCTATCAGCTTGGGAAACTGCCGGTAAAAGAAAGTTAAAAGCAGTGTCCGGATATGCGACCCGTCCACATCGGCATCGGCCATAATAATTATCCGTTTATAGCGAAGGCGGGAAAGGTCAAATTCTTCGCCTAACCCCGTCCCTAAGCTGGCAATTATGGTTTTAATCTCCTCATTGTTCAAAATTTTATCAACCCGGGCTTTTTCAACATTTAGAATCTTTCCTTTTATCGGAAGGATTGCCTGAAACATCCGGTCCCTGGCCTGCTTAGCACTGCCTCCGGCAGAATCTCCTTCAACAATAAAAATTTCACTGAACTGCGGATCTTTCTCCGAACAATCAGATAGTTTCCCCGGCAGGCTCCATGCTTCCAGCGCTCCTTTTCTCCGGGTAAGCTCTCTTGCCTTCCGGGCGGCAGCCCGGGCTTTTGCCGCTAAGGCCGCCTTATTAATTATTTTATTGGTAACGCTGGGGGTTTCTTCAAAGAAAGAGCTTAACGCTTCAAATGTCACCGAAGAAACAATCCCTTCAACCTCGGAATTCCCTAATTTGGTTTTTGTCTGGCCCTCAAACTGAGGAGCGGGGACTTTCACACTTATAATCGCGGTTAACCCTTCCCTGACATCGTCTCCGGATATAGAAAGGTTATCTTTAAACATCTTTTTGTTCCTGATGTACTGGTTAATTGCCCGGGTTAAAGCGGACTTGAATCCGGAAAGGTGCGTCCCTCCTTCAATGGTATTGATGTTGTTGGCAAAAGAAAACAGGGTCTCCTTATAACTGTCATTATACTGCAGAGCCCCTTCCACAAAAATTGAATCCTTTTCCCTTGAAAAATAAATTATTTTTTTATGCAGAGAGTTTTTGTTCTGGTTCAGGTGTTCTACAAAAGAAACAATACCTCCTTTAAATCTAAAAATAGACTCTTTATCATTCCTTTCGTCAGAAAAAAATATTTCTAACTCCCTGTTTAGAAACGCCAGTTCGCGCAGGCGGGAGGCTAAAATATCGTAAGAAAAATTTCTAATTTTAAATATTTCTTTATCGGGCTTGAAGGTTATTTTTGTGCCGGTAGCTTTCGCTTTCCCGATAATTTTCAGCTTACTCACCGGCCTGCCTTTAGCATACCTCTGGTGATATATTTTACCCTCTCTTTTGACTTCCACTTCCAGCCACTCAGATAAGGCATTTACTACGCTTACACCTACTCCATGGAGGCCTCCGGATACCTTATAAACCCGGTGATCGAACTTGCCTCCGGCATGCAGAGTGGTAAGCACAACTTCTACTGCCGGCTTTTTTTCTATTTTATGCGTATCAACCGGAATCCCCCTGCCGTTATCCTCTACTGTTACACTTTCATCAGAGCGCACTGTAACTCTAATCCGGCTGCAAAACCCGGCCATTTTTTCATCTATGGAGTTGTCCACCACCTCATAAACCAAATGATGCAGCCCCCTGATAGTGGTATCTCCTATATACATAGCCGGCCGTTTACGGACAGCTTCAATTCCTTCAAGCACTTGGATTTTCGTCGCGTTATATTCACCCTTTTTCTCTTTTTTCCCCATCCTCAACTCCCTATCTTTACAATGATTTTTTCTATTTCCGGCGCTGTCTTTTTCACCTCTTTTAAAACTTCTTCTTTTTTTATCCTCACGCTAAACATCGCCGGAGCAGAATCTGTATAAACAAACAGTTTTTCCCTGTACTGCCGTATCTGTTTTATGTGCCGGTACTCTCCTTGGGTAAAAATCCCTTTTAAGTATTCCTTATTAATCCTCTGCTTCTGAAGCTTATCCATTATTCTTTTAACAGATAAGCTGATGTTTTCTATACCCACTATCCCAGCCTCATCGGTAAAGCTAAATAAGTATACCGGTCACCCCTTAAAACAACCGGTTTATCTGTGTCATAGACATCAAATTCAACCTGCGGGGTTTCAAAAACCTTTAAAACATCTGTTAAATAATCAGGGTTGAACCCTAAAATTAGATCCTTCCCTTTGTATTCAGCTTCTATTTCTTCTTTATATGCCCCCAATTGAGGTGTTTCTTTAGAAATGGTTACTTTATTTTTAGTAAGTTCTATTTTAACTCCCTGATATTCAGGCAGACTTAATATCTCCGCCCTTCTAAGAGCGGATAAAAAATTAGACCGGTCTATCTTTAATTTGTTCTCCGCCGGCTTGGGTATATATTTCTTATACTCGGGAAACTCCCCCTCTATTAACTGGGTAATCATCTGGGTATCTTTCAAATCAAACCCTACTTGTTTCTTTCCCGCAATCAGCATAATTTCCCCAGTGTAGCTGCGGATAACCTTGCTCAATTCAACAATGCTCTTGTAAGGAAGAATAAACGACTTTTTTAGATTAATCTCCGGCTGTGAAGGAGGAAACTTCCGTTTTATAGACGACAGGCGCTTCCCGTCAGTTGAAACAAACCTTATAAAATTCTTCTCTATTTCACACAAAACTCCATTTAACACATAATTACCTTCCCCGACAAAGACTGAAAAAGACGTGCTCTTTATCATTTCTTCTAAATCTTCAGATTGGACTTTTACTGCCTCCTTATCTTTAAAAACCGGCAGTTTAGGAAACTCGCTAGCATCAATAATATTGAGTTTCAATTCACAGTTTTCACAGGTTATCCACAAGAAGTTTTTTTGGGTCATCAAAGTAACCTCTGGTGAAGAAAACTCCTTTAAAATAGATATCAATTTCATTAAAGATACGCAGAATGATTCCTTCTCATCTAAAGCATCGGATAGATCCATACAAGAAATAACTGTCAGTTCTAAATCTGTAGAAATAAACCTTATTTTCTTATCGTAAATTTCAATTAGAACAGCTGAAAAAATAGGAAAAGTTGTTTTTCCCGCAGCAGGGCCGGTTACTTTCTGAAGAGATTCTAACAGGACCTTTCTATTAATCTTTATATTCATAATATAACCTCCTTAGTATCAGTCGTACTAGGATTGTAAAATCTGTGGAAAGGACAAAAAGCATAAACAGTCAAAGGAAACATCAATATCAAAAACTGTTAATAACCTGTCAGCCGTTTTTAATAACCTGTTTAATCTTATCTATGGTGTGTTTTAAACCGGAATCTTTTTTTATCCGATCTCGAATCTTCCTATAAGAGTAAAGAATAGTAGTATGATGCTTAGCCCCTAAAAAATTTCCTATTTCTGGCAGAGACAAAGGAGTAATTTCTCTAAGCAGATACATAGCGATCTGCTTTGGAAGGACAATGTTTTTCGTTCTCTTTTTCGATTTCAGTTCCGGCACAGAGAGATTAAAATGCTCAGCTGTTTTGTTTAGGATGACATCGCGGCCGATTTTTTTGGTTTCTTCTTTCGCAATATCTTTCAGTACGTTTTTCGCCATATCCAGAGAAACAAGCTTATTCTCAATCAGCGAATAAGCCAGTATGCGCACCAGCGCCCCTTCAAGTTCACGGATATTATTTGTAATCCGGCCGGCGATAAATTCAAGGACGCTGTTATCTACAGGGATGGGTTCACGTTCTATTTTTTTCTTCAAAATAGCTATCCGGGTTTCTAAATCCGGAGGCTGGATGTCTACAACTAACCCCCAGCAGAAACGGGAAATTAGCCGTTCTTCCAATTTAGGGATTTCTTTCGGAGGCCGGTCGGAACAAAGAATGATCTGTTTATGATTATCATAAAGGACGTTAAAAGTATGAAAAAATTCTTCCTGTGTTGATTCTTTACCGGCGATAAAGTGGATATCATCTATCAGAAGGACATCGATATCCCTGTGTTTCTCCCTGAATTTAGCAGTACTCCGGGTTTGTATGGAAGTAATAAGTTCGTTAGTGAAACGCTCGGAAGAACTGTATTTTACATTGAGATGGTTCTTCTTAAGCACCTTCTGGGCAATGGCCTGCATTAAATGAGTTTTACCCAGCCCTACCCCGCCGTATATAAAAAAGGGATTATAAATTTTTCCCGGAGCATCGGCAACTGCTTTTGACGCGGCAAAAGCTAAATGGTTAGATTTACCGACCACAAAATTTTCGAAGCTGAACCTGGGGTTTAACCTAAGGGAATATAGGGGCTCCTCTTTGAACTTAGCATGGATTTTTTTAAAAACCACCTGAGTTTTCTTTTTTAAAAGCTTAGGGTTAACTTCCAAGAAAACAGGCACAGACGGCCCCAAAGATTCTATGGAAGTTTTTATGGTTTCTAAATAATGGCTTTCGAGCCAGTCTTTAAAAAATTCGTCGGGCACTTCTAAAACAAAACTTTTTTCAGTCCATATTTTTAAATTTATAGGGGCAAACCAAGTTTCAAAGGCTGTCCTGCCGATTTTATTTTTTACCAATTCCTGAAACCTCAGCCAGTTTTCCATATTACACAGACTCTCTTTCCTTTTCGCCTTGTCAAAAGCTTAACAACCAAGAACCGAGTCGCAAACTATTTTTAATAACCAATCACCAGGATAGAAAGAAAATCCAAAACCCTAATATTACCTATACTACCAAATAAACTCAAAATCCAAAATCCAAAAGTAAGAAGAATCAATGTCCCGCTCTTTTAGATTTGGGATTTGGGATTTATTTTGAATTTTGTAGTATTCGGATTTGGGGTTTATCATTTGCTAATCTTGGTGATGGTTTCTTTTAAAAAACAATTTCTTTAAACTTAATCATTTTGCCTATACTTTTTCATACAACTCCTGACACTACCTGCCCTTGCCTCGAGGCTTCCTGCCGGAGGGGTCTTGTCTAAAACTATCTCAACAGGGTTAGATTTTCATAGAGAAAAATTTATTATACTTCGGTAAGTTTTTTTTTCAAGATAAATATTGGACAGATAAATATTGGACATTCCCCATAATTCAGGTATAAATTTACGCATTGTTTTACGCGGTAATGAATTAAGGAAATAAAAATAACCAATTACCAAGATATCCCCTAATCCCCTAATCCCCTAACGGGCACAGGCGGGCACAGGCAAGATATAAATAAATCCCAATATTCAATAACCAAATAAGAAATGTGTTGAGTCTATTGGAATTTTGGTTATTGGTTATTGTCCTTTAACCGGGAAAATGCTGTTGAGAGCGCAAAATGCTCATAATGCCTAGCAGCCTAAATAGTTACATTAAACAGCGGTTGTACTAAAGAGTACACAGCATTTTCCCCTTAGGTACCTCCGACCTTTCCATATTTTCCAGTGGAAAATATGGGGTCGGCCCTACGGGCAAATAATGCTAACCGCATTATTTGGGTTAATTGGTTATTGTCCCTTGCCTGTGCCCGTTAGGGTATATCTTGGTTATTCGAAGAAAACGGGGAAACATCAGAGATAAATATGCTTGACAGCCAAGAAAAGGATGTTACAATTTTATTCTATGAAAAAGGGATTGACTACGCCAACTAAAATAAAGGGAAAACGCAAGCACGGGTTTCGGAAACGGATGAAGTCTAAATCCGGCCAGGACGTTATCAGCCGGCGGAGAAAAAAGGGCCGGAAACGCCTTACAGTTTAATGTTTAACCGGACAGCAGTATTTTGCATAAAGATATACCAAAGGACAGCGCGTAATTTCCTAAGGCCGGCTTGCCGTTATTCTCCTTCTTGTTCTGAATACGCGAAACAAGCCTTTGAAGTTCTTCCCTTTTTCAAAGCGTTAATAAAAAGCCTATTCCGTCTGTTGCGCTGTAATCCTCTTTTTCCCGGAGGATATGACCCCCTTTTTAAATGAATACAGAAAAACGTTTATTACTCTTTTTGGGTCTATCTTTAGGAGCGCTCCTTTTTTTTAACCGCTTTAATCAGCCGGCCCAACTTCTTGATGCTGAAAAGTATAAATTGGCAGAAACAGCTCCCCCCGCAGTGTCCAAGTCGCCTAATGTGTTGCCTCCCAAAGAGTTAAGCCTAAAAACAGAGAGCCTTACCTTCAAAGATTTTACAATTACCGTTTCCTTAACCGGCGGGTTCATCAAAGACATCAAGATCAATAAGTATGGGGAAACCCTCCTTTATAAAAATCTTTTCTTTTTATCGGCTTATGCTGATAAAGAATTTAGGTTAGAGAGAGTTGAGAATGGAATACGCCTGAGTTGGAACGGTCTTTCGGGAAAAGTAACAAAGGAAATTCGGTTTATTTCTCCCTATCTTCTGTCTTTTGAGGTAACCGCTCCGGGGAAAATAGATAAATTGATTTTGTTCCAGAGCGAAAAAGATAAAAAAAGCTTTTACAGCCGTTATCAGGAAGTCTTTTATAAGGCGAAAAAGATAAAAAGAATCGGCTGGAGTAAGGTTAAAACTACTCTTTCTTTCGTTAATCCAGGCTTAATCGGTACACGAGACCGGTATTATACGGCAGTCTTTCTATCTCCTTCGCCCGGTCAATATTCCTGGGAAAGGCAGGATCGTCAGGCAATAGACCTGGCCTTCTATCCTGAAAAGCCTTCTTCTCCAATTTCCGGCCGGCTTTTTCTGGGGCCACAGGACATTAAAATTCTTAACCCCTTGGGAATACAGGGAGTTATATACTTTGGGGTGTTTAATGGCATAGGCTTTATCATTCTCAACCTTCTCTATTTTTTCTTTGGTTGGTTCCATAATTGGGGGGTCAGCATTATTCTCTTAAGTGCTTTAATCTATTTAATTCTCTCTCCCCTGACGATTAGCAGCACAAAGTCTATGAAGAAGATGCAGGAGTTACAGCCGGAAATTGAGGCCTTGAGGAAAAAATTGAAGGATACTCCCCAAAAATTGAATAAAGAAGTCCTTGAGTTATACCGTAAGTATAAAGTGAACCCTTTAGGCGGATGCCTTCCCATGCTTCTGCAAATCCCGATTTTCTTCGCCCTATACCAGGTTTTGATAAGGTCAGTAGAGATAAAAGGGGCACATTTTCTTTGGATAAAAGATTTAGCAAAACCTGATAATATTGTTAGATTTGCGGCTCCCCTGCCGATTTTAAAAATCGACGGGATACATATTTTACCAATATTAATGGCAGTAATTATGTTCTTACAGCAAAAAATGACTGTTCCTCAGGGACAATCTTCTGAACAGCAGAAAATGATGACCATGATCTTTCCCCTCGTCTTCGGCTTTATTTTTTACAATTTCTCTGCCGGGTTAGTTTTATATTGGTTCTGCAACTCTCTGTTTACCTTCCTTTACCAGTTACGTTTAGCCAGACATTAACCTTATCCTGTCTTGATTCATGGACAGCACAAAGATTAATCCCAAATCGCCGCACCAAATTTGTTTTACGTGAAACAACAAATTATGCAAGGAGAACCCGTAACCAGTAATAGCGCTGTTGTGTAATATCTACCCACACCTGATTTTAATCAATGAGACTTAGACTTTTTCGAAGAAAAAGTCTATAGCCGAATTGATCCTGAGCGACCGAAGGGAGTCGAAGGATCTAGAGTTTAATTTCCCGCAGCTTGCTGCGTTTCCTTTTTTGGAAAAGTTTTTGATACCTCGTAGCTTGCTGCGAGGTAGTTCATTCCTACCAGAGGTCAATCCGCCTATGGAGAGAAAAAGAGGGCGCTGATATATTTTGGGAGTTTTTTAGCGGCCTCATAGAAAAAGCCCTTGACATAAGTTCTGGATATAATAGAATAAAAAAGGATACATGGTCCTGCAAGTCCTTATTTTTACTTTTGGTTATTGGATATTTGGGATTTGTTTGTATCTTGTCCCTTGCCTGTGCCCGTTAGGGTATTAGGGTATATCTTGGTTATTAGGCTTTTGGCAGTGCGACTAATGTTTCATACGAAACAAGGCATATATGGCTAAAGTAATCGGTTTTTGTAATCAAAAAGGGGGAACCGGCAAAACTACAACTATTGTCAACCTCGCGGCTTTTTTTGCTTTAGCCGGCAAAAAAACCCTTTTAATTGATTTAGATCCTCAAGGTAATGCCAGCAGCGGGGTAGGGGTGGATAAAGACAAATTGGAAAAAACCGTTTATCAGGCCCTTACCCAAAAAGTCTTTCCTCAGGAAGCTATGCTCCATACCAGCGTCCGGCACTTATATGTCCTTCCGGCAAATACCTCTTTAGCTGGAGCTGAAATAGAATTGGTAGAGGAGGAGAACCGAGAATTTGTCTTAAAGAATATGCTCTCCCGGATAAAAGAGAATTTTGACCTTATACTTATAGATTCGCCTCCTTCCTTAGGCCTATTGACTTTAAATATCCTTGCCGCAAGCGATAGTGTAGTAATTCCTATTCAATGTGAATATTACGCTTTAGAAGGATTGTCCCGTTTATTGCAAACCCTGCAATTGGTTCAGGAAAGATTAAATCCTTCTCTGGAAATAGAGGGCATTGTTCTTACTATGGCTGATTTCCGCACCAGGCTTACTTCACAGGTAATTGAAGAGATAAAAAAGTATTTTGGGAACAAGGTATATAAAACAATTATTCCCCGGAACATCCGGCTTTCAGAAGCTCCGAGTTTTGGGAAGCCTATTTATTTTTATGAACCTCTTTCAACCGGAGCAAAGGCTTATTTTAGTTTGGCTTCGGAATTGTTGAAAGAAGAAATAAAAGGAGTATATGATGGAGAGGAAAGTTTTAGGCCGCGGGTTGGAGTCGCTGATTCCCAAAAAAGAGAAACCGGTCCTGACGAGAGGATACACCTATATTAACATTAACCAATTGATACCCAGCCCGTATCAATCCCGCGTAGATATTTCTGAGGGAGAGCTGAAAGAATTAAGCGAATCGATTAAATCTCAGGGTGTAATTCAGCCGGTGATTGTCCGCAAAAAAGGCGATAAATATGAAATTATTGCCGGCAGCAGGAGGTTCTATGCCTCTAAGCTATTGGGACTCAAGGAGTTACCAGTTTTAATCCGCAGTCTTGATGACAAGAACACCCTAATTTTTTCCATTATTGAAAATTTACAGAGGCAGGATTTAAACCCTTTAGAAGAAGCGAAAAGTTTTAAACGATTGGAGGAAGAGTTTTCCCTTTCTTCCGAAGAAACCGGCCGGCTTGTCGGTAAAAGCCGGCCTGCTATAGTTAATGCCTTAAGGCTGTTAAAGCTTCCCGATCCTGTGCAGGAAGCTCTCCGGGAGAAAAAAATTACGGCATCTCAAGCCCGGACTTTACTGAGTTTACCTACGGAGAGAGAACAGATGGAAATGTTTGAGCATTTGCTTAGAGGAAAAGTTTCGGTCCGGAAATTAGAAACCGCGGTCCGGATTAAGCGGGGGAGGGAAAAGACAAAAGACCCTTTCCTTTTAGAAGCGGAGAACGGCCTGCAAAAACAGCTCGGCCGGAAAGTAAAAATTATTTCTTCTGGAAAAAAGGGGAGAGTTGTTATAGAATACTATTCGCCGGAGGACTTAGACAACTTGATCGGCGTTTTGTCTAAAGCTCCGGCGGTGAGTTAAAAGGAAGAATATTTTTTGCCGCATATCTGATTTTCGCACAACGTCGCAAAGAAAGGAAAAGGTTATCAAGCAGGGACAGGGTTATAACCTGTCCTCTGTAAAAAATTAGCCCGCGGTTAAGTATTTGACAGGAGATTAGGAGGGAAGAAAGGGAGTTTTCATGAAAGAAGCGACTTTAGTTATTATCAAGCCCGACGGGCTGAAGAAATCTTTAACCGGTGATATTTTATCGCGTTTATCCAAGACGACTTTAAAGATTATTGCCGCTAAGGTTATTCAGGTTTCTGATGCTTTAGCCCGCAGTCACTACGGTCATTTAAAAGATAAACCTTTTTTTGGCGAACTGCTCGGCTATATTCGCGGCCGGCTTCATGGCGAGAACAGGGTTATGGCTTTGGTCTATTACGGCAGAGGAGCTATTAAGAAAGTCAGGGAAATAGCCGGCGCTACCAATCCCGAAGAAGCGGATCCGGTTTCTATCCGCGGAGCTTACGGAAGGATCCTGACTTCCGGGCTTTATGAAAATGTTATCCACGCTTCATCGTCCGCGGATGAAGCTGAACGGGAGATTAAACTCTGGTTTGAGCCGGAGGAAATAGTCATGGGCCTTTATCCTGCCCGAAAACAGAAGAAAAACTCCACAAAAAAATATTGGTTATGATAAAAAGCATGACTGGATTTGTTTCTAAACGAAAGGTTCTTCCCGGAGGGAGGGGAGTCCTTATTAATATCCGCTCGCTCAATTTTAAATATTTGGATATCCATATTTCCCACCTGCCGGAGGATTTAGAGGAAATAGAAAGACCTATACATGAAGAGATTTTGAGAAGAATTAAGAGAGGCAGGATTGAGGTTTCCATTGTTTCCGTATCTGCCGATAAAGGGAGAGGGTCTTCTTCCACCGGAGCGGCCGGGGTCAAAAAGCTGTTTAGGACAGCCTTACGGGAATTAGAAGAGTTCAAAGTCAAGCAGGGGCAGGTTATTCATTCAGAGCTTGAAAAGATCACCCGTAAGTTAATCAAGCGCAGCGTGGTTTTTCAGGATCACATCAAAAAACAACCCTCAGACAGCCCTGTTTTGGAAAAGGATATTTTTGAAGAAGTCTCTCTTATAACTTTTTATTTAAGGCATTTAGAAAAGATTCTTAAGCGCAGAGAGAGCCGGATTGGAAAATTCCTGGATTTTTTGTCGCAGGAAATGCTCAGGGAATCAAATACTATTCTGGCAAAACTTAAGGATAGAGAACTCTGCCTGCAGGCAATATATTTCAAAGAAGAGATTGACAGGGTAAGGGAGTTGGCCCAGAATATAGAATAACTCCGCGGATTATAGAATACCGAGCCGCATATCGCGCAAGCCTAAAATAGTTTATGCCTAAAAAGGTATTTATTCTTTCCGGCCCGTCCGGAGCAGGCAAGACCAGCGTGTTGAAAGAAGCTTTCAAATTCCCCGAGATAGAAAGAAATTTCTTACGGATTCTCACCGCGACTACCAGAAGCCCCCGCCCGGGGGAAAAAGACGGAAGAGATTACCTGTTTTTATCCAGGCCGGAATTTTTGTCTCTTAAAAAAAGAGGCGGGTTTTTAGAGGCCAAGAATTTCTTAGGCAATTTCTACGGCACACCTAAATCTTTTTTCCAGCAGGCAGATGAACAGGAAAAGTTTCCCTTGCTGTGCATTGATGTAGATGGGGCGTTTAACATTAAAAAAATTTACAGGAGAAAAACCGTCCTGATTTTTATCGAGCCTCCTTCTGAAAGAATCCTGTTTGCCCGCCTGCTCAGTCGCCGCACAGAAGGAGCGTCTATTTTAAAAAAAAGATTGCGCATTGCTAAAAAGGAAGTAAAATATGCTGAAAAATATCGCTATCGGCTGGTAAATAAAAACCTTAAAAGAGCGGGAGAAGAATTAAGAAGAATTCTTTTGAAAGAAATTGCGGGGTAAAATGGAATACGTACCGATTGAAGATTGTTTGGACAAAAGTTTAGGGTCTGTGTACAAACTTACGATTATGGTCGCGGTGAGGGCTCAGGAGTTAGCCGACGGAGCCAGTCCGATGGTTGAGGTTGAGGACAGAGACAAACCTTTGAATATCGCCCTGAGAGAAATTTCCGCGGGGTTGTTGGAGGCAGAGAAGAAAAAATAGCCTTTGATAAAATGTTCTGCTTTTGTCCGGCAAGTCCGGCAGAAGTTTTTCCATGAGGCCATGTTTCTTGTCTCTTATCGGCGCGGTAGCCAAGTGGTAAGGCCGCGGTCTGCAAAACCGCTATGCGCCGGTTCAAGTCCGGCCCGCGCCTCATAGCTCGTAGTTGACATCTCATAGTAAAAAGATATAAGAGCTAAGAGCCAATAGCCAATGGTAAGCTGAAACATTTAAGTTAGGGCAGGCTATATGGGGAAGATACAAAAGAAATCTGAGTTAAACATAGCTTTTAAAGTAAAATCTAAATTGGGCCCTGCCGTAAGTATAACTAAGGATTATTGGGGCATAATTATATCTGTGAAGCATCCAAGTGTACAGGGCAGGGAGAAAGAGGTTAAGGAGGCTCTCGTTAATCCTGACGAAATCAGGGTGAGCAAAAAAGATCCCAAGGTGTATTTATTTTACAAAAAACACCAGGATAAATTTTTATGTGTGATTGCAAGGACAAATGCCCAAAACGGATACATTATTACTGTTTACTATACAAAAAAGGTCAAGGAGGGCAAGTTAAAATGGAAAAGATAAGGGTATATTATGACACAAAGGGAAACACTTTAAATGTTTGGTTTGATGATCCTAAGAAAGAAAGTATTTGCGAAGAAACAGGTGAAGAAGTTATCTTAGCAAAAGACAGGCGGGGAAAAGTTATTGGGTTTGAAAAGTTGAATTTCTTTTCTCATCCTAAAGGAAGGATAAAAACGCTTCCGTTGGAAGTGTTAATGACATAGCGCGGCCCGGATTTGAAATCGGGTGAATGGCAGGAAAGATGATGAGATATCAATCTTGGCGGATTAAACATCGGTTTCCCTTATTTGTAATCCTTGGGCGGGTGGCGGAATGGCAGACGCCTAGGACTTAAAATCCTATGTCCCGGGAGGGACGTGAGGGTTCAAGTCCCTCCCCGCCCATTATTCCTATACTGTTAAATTGCTATGTTGTTAAATGGTTAAATTGTCTTATTTTTTCAGTAGTGTAACCATCTATTAGTGTAAAACAGGGCGCATAGCTCAGTTGGTTAGAGTGCAACGTTGACATCGTTGAGGTCAGAGGTTCGATCCCTCTTGCGCCCATGTCTGTAGGAATAGATAGACAGAGGACAG
>Ga0164318_10000151_pt1 | contig 42653 bp, 44 predicted proteins | sample GuaBasSedimGuay9_FD_113734 | JGI IMG/M metagenome (GOLD analysis project Ga0164318, IMG submission 113734) | Subseafloor sediment microbial communities from Guaymas Basin, Gulf of California, Mexico - Guay9, Core 4571-4, 0-3 cm | ecosystem: Environmental > Aquatic > Marine > Hydrothermal vents... | reverse complement strand
TGTCTGAAAATATTTTCAAGGACAACAATAGAGTTGTCAACAAGCATACCAACAGCGAGAACAAGGCCGGAAAGTGAAATCAGATTTAGGGTGATGTCGAACAACCTCAATGCAATGAAGCAGAGAATAACGGAGACCGGAATAGAGATTGCGACCACGAGAGAAGTCCTCCAGGACCGCAGGAAGAAAAGAAGAACAAGCGACGCCACAACCAGTGCAATCAAACCGGTATCAGCAAGATTCATTATCGATTTGTTTATGAAATCAGCCTGACTGAACACTATACTCGAAGAGAACGCACTTCCAAAGCTGTCATCAATTTCGGAAAGGGAATCGACAACCCTCCCGCAGACATTGACAGTATTGGCGTCAGCCCGCCTGAAAACAACCATAACTACTGAACTGCTGCCATCTACACGAACGATTGATTTTATATCTTTGTACCCGCGATAAATAGATGCAACATTTTGAAGTTGAACTGGCATCCCCGCGTTCTGTCCAACAACAAGACGCCCGATCTCTTCAAGGCTATGAAATGCTGTTTCTACCTTCATGTTCATGTAGGTTCCGTTGAAGCTGAAATCACCTGCCGGTACATCTTCCCTTACTGAACTGAGTGCTCCTACAAGCTGGCTTAAAGAAAGTCCTTGTTCGGAGAGAATTATCGGATTGACATCAACATTTATCTGTTCCTCAATTCCACCTCTGGTCATAGTGGAACCAACTCCATCAATCCTGTTGATGAGTGGCTCAATATCATTCTCTATTAAGTATCTCAACTCTGCTTCGTTTAGGACGTCACTTGAAAAAGAAAGAAACATAATCGGAGAGAGACTGGGATCAAGAGCAATTACCATTGGATCAGTTACATCTTCAGGAAGCTGATCTTCATAGAGATCCAGTGCATTGCGAATATCAATCTCCGCCTGGTTCATGTCGGTTCCCCATTCGAACTCAGCGAAAATAACACTGCTACCAGAGCCGGAGGTTGATTCAATATTCTTAAGATTCATAACCTGAGAGACAGATTCTTCAAGAACATCTGTAACCAGACGTTCCATTTCCTCCGGACCGGTTCCACGCATCATACTTACAATCACGATCTGCGGAAACTCAAGTTTCGGAAAAAGATCAAGACCGAGCTGTGAAAGAGAGAATATTCCAAATCCGATAAATGCGATAAATACCATAATCATCGAGATACTACGGCGTACAGCTATTTCCGGTAATCTCATTCTGACACCAATACCACTTCTGAGCCATCAGCAACACGGCTCTGACCTCGGACAATCAAGGAATCACCGGTAGAAAGGCCTGATATTACTTCAACCATTCCTTCAGAGAAAATGCCTGTTTCTATTCCTCTTAACTCAGCCATTCCGTTAACTACAATAGCAACCTGGTTACCCTCGACTGTTCTTAGCAAGGCCGACTCTGGTATTACAAGGGCTTCCTTTGTCTCAACCTCAATGGTTATTCTTCCTGTCATACCTGGTCTTATAAGACCATGGGAATCTTCGAACTGGATTTCAACTGGAACAAGTCCGGATACGGGATCCACAACTGATGATACTGCAGAAACCACACCAGGGTAAGAGGTCCCTCCGAGAGAGCTTAGGGTGATAACAGCAGGAAGACCTGCAGAGAGCTCATGTATATGATTCTCAGAAACATATACATGAGCTTTGACACCAGAAGGATTGACTATTGAAATAAGTGGTTGACCCATGGCGGAATTTCCAGTTCTGGCCCATATTCTTCCAACGACACCGTCAAAGGGAGCTTCGATGTAAGAGCGATCGCTCAAAGCCCTGGCCTGAGTGTAGCCAGCGTAAGCCCTGTTCACAGCTGCAGCTGCAGCAGTAGCACCTACGGAAGCAGCGTCATATTGCTGCTCACTTACACTGCCTGCTTCAAAGAGCATTGAAAGCCTTTCCAGGTTGGTTGCGGCGTTATCAGCATTAGCCCTGGCAGCACTGACTGCGGCACTAGCCGCAGCTGTTGCGGCACTTGTCTGCTGGTCGGAATCAAGTTGAACTAATTGCTGACCCTGTATAACGGTGTCGCCTTCACGAACCAGAACTCCTTCAATAATCCCAGGCATGGCTGCGTAAATAACAGCCTCTTCCATTCCTTCAAGTCGAGCATCAACCATTATCTTTCTGGTAATCTCAGCAGTTCTAATCTCGATTGAAGCCACAGGTACGGCTTTTTCCTCCGTCTCGTCAGTACCTCCGCAACCTGTGAACAAGACAATTAATGCCACTACTAACGGCATATAAGTAGTTTTCATGTTTACTCCTGTATTTTATGTTGTGTAAGTGTATTATCTTTGGAATACCAGTCAAGCGCTCCGCACACTCTCAGAACAGAAGCCTCAGCTACCCTGAGGCTGAACAGGGCAGCTGCCCTGTTTGTTCTAGCCATGGTGAGTGCAAGAAGAGCCTGATCCATTTCCAGCTGACTGATTACTCCGGTTTCAAAAGACACCTGGGCTATTTCAACAACTTCTTCAGCCTGAAGCAGTGTGTAGTCTGTTGCATTCACCCGTTCCCGTGCAGCCTCAAGACTGCTCCATGCCTGTTGAAGAGAAAAAGAGACTGCATTCTCGAGAGCAAATGCATTTGCATCCGAAGTAAGTTTTGACATTTGGGCAGATTTGTACCCGGATATGTCCGAGTAACCGTCAAAGAGTGGAATCTGAAGTGAAATCATAAAGCTGAGATCTCTGTCATAATCGGTATCAGTAAAATGCCAGTCGTCCCTCATTGCCTGAAAACTGTATGAAGTACGAAACAAAAGACTGGGCATGAATTCGGCCCTCGCCATTCTTACCTGTGATGAACCCATCTCTCTGAGATCAGACGCTATATCCAAATCAGGATTATTTTCTCTCATGAGGGTTTCCGCTTCTTCAAACGATGCCGGGATACCGAGTGGAAGTGGTTCTTCAAGGTATCCTTCCGGAACTACTTCTCTTATCTCAAGCCCCATGGCAAATGCAAGTGCTGTTCTAGCATCCTCTGCCGCCATTCTGGTTTCAATAACTCCTGGTTTCCGATTCTCCCAGGCGACCTCGCTCTGGAGAAGATCAAGTCTAGAAATCATTCCGGACTCATACTTAATTCTTGAAACTGAGTAAGCCTCCTCGGCGATTGATAGAGCTTCTTCGGCTACTACTGAAAGTTCTTCGGCAAGCAGGGCACCATAGAAAACTGCAGTAACTTCTTCAACCGCATTTTGCTCACTTACTGTAAGTGATGCTTCAGCCATCTCGGTGGCAATCCCGGACAGACTACTTCCAGCTACGGCTTGTGGGACATAGAGTGGTACATCAACATTAATACCAGCCTCTGACATATATTCGCTGCCCATGGAAATTGAACCCATGCCGGGAATATCGAGTTGCTGCACATCCGCAGAGTGAATATATGTCAGGCCAGCGGATATTCTAGGAAGGAACCAGAGAGAAGCTGCTCTACCTTCCCAGATCGAACTTTGAAGCGAATTTCTCGATGCAATAATGTCGCTTCTGGAACTGAGGGCGGTCTGAATAGCTTCATCTAGAGTAACCGCTCCAGCAATATAGATGATTATTAAAACCAGAGTCAGTGATTTCATTTATTGATCTCTCTCTTTTTTCGGTAATTTTCAGTGCTTATTCCGTCCAGAATAGCATCTACAACAGTTTCAGCCGCAGGCAATTCCTCACTATCCATGAATCCATGAAGCGCACGAATCAAATAAGTAGTCAAAGTAGAGTGAAACATTATTGAAGTGAGTAGAGGGTCAGTAGAAGACTTTATCTCTCCGACAGCAATTGCCTCTGTAAATTTTGGAATTATTAACTGTTGCAGTGCCATAATATCATCCTGCAGGGAATCGATAAGGTCTCTTATATCGGGGACAAAGAGAAAAGAAAGATGAGTTCGAACCAGATCCGGTTGTTTCTCGAGAGACTCGAACCGAGCCTCGGCTATTAGAATAAGCGTTTCTCTCAAAGGAAGAGCATACTCAATAATGGTCATCAATTCTGATTTAATCCGCTCGTGAATCCTCTGGGCTAAAGCAATAAACAGTCCTTGTTTGTTCTTGAAATGGTAGTAAATGGAGGGTTTAGTTAAGCCGCAGGCTTCAGCAATATCAGACATTGAAACACTGGCAAAAGATTGCCTGGCAAATAACTCAATACCGGTATCAAGTATCATTTCCCTAGTTTCTTTGGAATTATGCAATTCTCAATCTCCTTTCTCACATACTTACTTAGTGGTATATAAGCAGGCTGGTAATACATGTCAATGAAGACTTCATTATTCTGCAAAGTCTCCTTAATATTACTTGCTTTTCATACAGTCTTCTCCTGATTATCTATTGAATAGTTAAATATTTTTCTATTGGCGGGGAATAGGAAAATTGAAAGAAATATCATTGAGCCAGCAAGTTCCATAAGTTCCCATCCATCCGGCCAATTGGCAATTTGCACAAAGACAGAAACAGCTAGTATCCCTGCGGATTGATGCTTCCGTGGAACAGGCACCCCTATTCTATCTACGATTTTTCTTATAGAGTTCGACTTGCTGTACGCCAGAGGCAGTACAATAAGAAATAGACCTATACCTGCTCCCATTATAGAGCCAAAAATCACTTTGTTTATATTAAACGAACCCAGAGAAAGGTTATGAAAATTTGTTTCTTCCTGAAGATTGTGTTCAACAAAGAATTCCGAGCTTTCCCGATGGAAAATCCTCTGCCCCCATGATAGCTCTTCGCCTACTCCAAACAAGAAAACAACTGCTGCCACTATATAGAATATCTTGAATGGCCGACCTTTCTCTTGCCCATTCTGAATAGATCGTTGAAGACAAATTACTGCTGTGCTAAGAAGACTTAAAGTTGCAATCCATTCCAGGGGACCATCTTCAGCAACAAAAGCTTGATAGACGGAAGGAGAGTAATGAATCATTAATACAGCAGAAACTAATAGGAACGATAAAATTACATATAGTAATATTTCAAAGCTAAAAGTTGTATCTACGCAAATATCTGATTTTATTTTCATACTTTTCACCGTACTTTCAATGTTCGAATTAACAACTGGTTATCTGGGACAAGGAGAAAAGAAAGACACACTCGAACCAGATCCGTTTGGTTCTCGAAAGACTCATTAGGAGCCTTGACTATAAGAATAAGTGCTTCTCTCGGGGGAAGAATGGTGATGAATATTGATTTAATCCACTCCAATATCCTCCGGGTCAAAGCAAGAAACAGTCCTTTTTTGTTCTTGAAATGGCAGTAAACGGAGGGTTTAGTTAAGCCACAGGTATCAGGAATATCTGACATTGCAATATTAGCAAATGAGTGCCCTGCTAATAATATAATTCCGTAATCTTGTATTATTATTTTAGTTTCTATTGAGTTATGCAACCCTTATTCTCCTTTCTTTGAATACTTACTTAGTGGTATATAAGTTCACTGAGTGACGAAAGTCAACATATAGCCACGGTAAATCCCGGAGTGCTCTATCCTTGACTGAATGCAATCCACAAACAGCGGTGGAACAGGGATGAGATGGCCGAGGTTTCGCCGAAGGAAAGTGTCTATCAATTAATGTTACTCTGGATGACTGGATGGAATATCTTCAGAGGTCAAAGCCAGGGAAGCGCACTGTTTTGTGTAGTCTCAGACCTCACGTCAGGTTGAGCTGAACATAACTTCTGACCTCTGTGAATTTGAAGAGAAACCTTTCTCTGAAAATCATATTTTCCTTTTGGCTCTCACCATTTCATAAATCAGTCGTGGCCGGTTCCGTGATAAGTGGTTTCTGTTTCGTTGAGATTCTTGAGCAAATGCATTACTGGGCTCATTATTTCGCTGGGATGACATCTGATGAAGTCTTTCTGTTAACATACCAGAAGCAACACCATGCAGAATGTCTGCATCCATCTGAAACGTGCTTACCAAAAGAGCTCGTACATTATCCTTCTTCGCATCTTCTCGCTGACAGTGTTTGCCATTGCAGTCTCAACCCTCTAAGCGATCATCTTAATTGTGTCGGTCAACCGTTTTTGGCTTGGCGGTAGACGCTTGAACCTTTCCGCTTCCGGTAACTCATACCAGTCAAGATGTTCAGGTATTTGTTTAATCAAGAGGGGGGATCAATCCCCGACTATAATTGGTATCACCAATGACTGCATACCAATACGATGCTGTGTAGATAGTACCGATTCAATTATTGAACAATAGCAAAAGTGGATGGCTTGACTGTAGCCTGTCCTTGTTTGTATAATTCGACTAAATTGGTCGAAAAATCAAGGAGACAATCAAATGCATAGAGAGAAAAGAGATGTTGCACACAAAATTCTACTTGCAGCGGTGAAAGTATTTGACAAATATGGCCTCCGGAAAACAACAATGAGGGACATTGCCGAATCAGCCGGTATGTCAAAATCATCACTCTATTACTATTTTAAAAGTAAGAGAGATATTCTCTCTTCTGTTGTTAAGCAGGAGTCACTTACGCTTACAAGGAAGCTGCAGCATGCAATTCAACAGGACATTTCACCTCAGCAGAAATTGCGGGAATATGTAGTTACACGAATGCATCTTCTTTTCGAGTTGAGTGTTTACTATGCCTCTTTGAGTGAGGCTTATCTTGAGCAGTATTCGTTTATTGAGCAGGAGCGGGAAGCATTTACTGCGTTTGAGATTGATGCTGTGAGCAAAATTCTTAGCGAGGGAGTGTTAAAGGGAATCTTTCGGGGAAGAGATATTCTTGCAACAGCAAAAACAATAATAATTATCATGAAGGCACTGGAACTGCGACTGGTGATCAGCAAATCTATGGATGAACTGGATTCTACTGTTGATACCATGCTCGAGATATTGTTCCACGGTCTTGAAACACGGTAGAGGTTTTAAATGAAAAGACTTGCTGAAATGGTGGTTAAGTTTCGTGTCTTGTAATCGCTGCTGTGGCATTTTTACGGTTTTTATTGTTTTTGATCTTGTACGGTGAAGTGTAGCCGAGTTGTTCGGTTATGCACGGTGAGGGCGATAACATATTCAGTCAACTTGGCGATCTTGATGATCTGTTTCTTAAAATCAGGGCCAGTTTCTAGTCCAGGACTGTTTCTACATGAATTCAGAAAACTGAGGCAGAAAATGGGAGTAGTGCAAGAAAGGGAGCTGCTACAGTGTTAAGGAAATGCAAAACGGTAGTAGTAACACTGGTGTGGTGGACGATCCTTGTCTTTGATGCTCTCATCTTTGCTCTAACGCTATTATTCCTGCCGGATCGTTTCCGTAATGGCATTGCTCTGAAGACAGCGTCAGCACTGCTTCTGAAAACAGCTGGAGTTAAGGTTCGGGTAAAGGGAATGGAAAATGTTCTTAAAGAGAAACCTCAGATTTTTGTGGCCAACCATGAGAGCTGGTTTGATTCTTTTGTTCTCAGCACCGTTCTGCCTGTACCAGTAACTTTCGCTTCGAAGAAAGAAATGTTCAAAGTTCCTGTTTACAGCTACATAATGCGACGCCTGCATTTTATCTGTGTTGACCGTGAACGGGCTCGAGAAGCTGTGAACAGTATTGACAACGCTACTGTAGTGTTTGATTCCGGTTTGTCCCTTGTTGTGTTTCCAGAGGGCACCACCAGTAGAACAGGTGAGCTTGGTTCCTTCAAAAGAGGTGCTGCTCTTCTGGCAGCAAAAGCCCGGGTTCCAATTGTACCTGTAACTATCATTGATACAAGAAAGATCAGGCTTCGGGAAAGTCCGTGGATACACTTCGGTCTTCAGGTGGGGATAAAAATTTCAGAGCCACTTGATGCGTACAGCATGGACAGACAGGAACAGCAGAATACAATGAAGTTGATAAAAGCAGAAATAGAAAGAAATTTGAAGGACGGTTCAGATGGTTAGCAATTTCATACCATCAGGAAAAATCGGTCTTGCTCTGGGAAGTGGCTCTGCTCGCGGGTGGGCTCACATAGGTGCAATTCGTGCACTGGAGGAGGCTGGTATTACCATTGATTGTGTGGCAGGAACAAGTATAGGAGCACTGGTGGGTGCGGTTTATGCTTCCGGGAAAATTCTTGAAATGGAGGAAGCTGCTCTTAGACTGAATCGGAAACAGATTCTCATGTTCAGTGATATTATTCTTCCGAAATCAGGTCTTATTGACGGCAGGAAAATCACAAATCTGGTTGAGCAGTATGTGCTCAACTCCTCTATGGAGTCCCTGCCTCTTCCACTTCGCATTCTTGCAACAGATCTGACTACCGGCACGGAAGTCGTGATGAGAAAGGGAGACATCGTCGAAGCAGTAAGGGCCAGCCTCTCCATTCCAGGAGTGTTTACTCCGGTTTGGAAAGACGGGGATCTTCTGGTTGATGGTGGACTGGTAAATCCTGTCCCCGTAAGTACAGCAAAGGAAATGGGAGCAGATTTTATTATCGCGGTTGATCTTAACAGAGAAAGGGGATCTGAGGAAAGACTGAATAACCCTGAAAATGCTGATACTCCGGAGAAAAGGTCAGCAGATTCTCCCGCCTCTGCAGACAGCACATTATCCATGCTGAATAAGAAGCTTCGCTTCCTTGATGTAACAAGAGCGCGTTACAGCAGACAGAAAATCACAAAAGACTCTTCTCCAGGTATTTTCGATGTATTGATGACATCTATTAAAATTATGAAAAGACGGATTACAGCTATAAATATGGAACTATATCCTCCTGATATACTAATTCAGCCAGACCTGCAGCATATCAATTTCATGGGTTTTTACCGTGCAGAGGAAATTATTGCGGAAGGATACAGAGCAGCAGAAAGCCAACTTGCGAGTTGGAAGTCGGGGAACTTGTCCGAGAATCGACACTGAACAGCAGCGCCCTGCGGACGAGATGGAAAACACACCTTGTATCCTTTGCTGTCAAGCTCCAGGTACTGGGCAGTACCTCCGTAACAATCCGACATTCCTGCGTCTATCATAACAACTCTGCCGCTGAACCGCGCTGTGATTCCTTCAATTGTTACAGTGTGCCCTATCACTATGATATCAGCAGAGTTAACAGAAAGAGTCTCCTCCAGAGCCCGTTGAACATCGCTGCCCCTGTCAAGGGCAAGCCCCCTGTACCACACCGGGCCTGTCGAGGAAAGCACCCCGGAAGGGTTTGACAAGTTGTTACTGATTTCTCTTCTGACCATGCTGTTTATTGAATCCGCAGTAAAACCTGAAAAATCAGCCGAAATCCCGGCATGTACAAACAGAGCATTGTTTATTCTGATAACCGTGTTGTGCCCGGCCAGCCAGCTGCCGTACTCACCGGTCGGTCGCAAAGCCCTGACCATCTCTTTTAGCCCACCATAGGATTCAATCTCGCCGGGATGCACATACCTGAGATCAGTCTTCATAAGCATTATTTCGTGGTTACCCAGAAGACAGTGGACGTATCCTCCGTAAAGAGGAGCCTGCTGTTCCAGAGATATCAGAAGATCCATTACCGCCCTGGAATCAGGGCTCCTGTCGAGGACATCACCTATCTGAACAAGGTGCGTCTTGCCCCCTGTCCAGTTCATGCTGTCATCCACCAGACCGGCAGCTTCCAGTATCTTTATAAACTGACCGTAGTCACCGTGTACATCCCCAACAGCCACAACACGACCTACACCGTCCCAGCATGACTGCAGAGCAAACGAACCTGTAACAACGGTAAGAACAAGAAACACAAATCTCACTGTAACTATGTTCTCCTTATTTACCGGAAACTGTTACTCCACTGAAAGTTATCCACGGGAATACACTGTTGCCGTCGTTAACCGTCTGCTTTGAAATATGTTTTACAGAATTCAGCAGGTCTTTGATGTTACCTGCTATCATTGTTTCGGAAACAGGATATTTTACTACTCCGTTTTCAATGTAGTAGCTGTTCTTGGCTACTCCGGAAAACTCTCCGCTGCTGCTTGGGTTTCCACCTGAGAAACGGCAAAGCAGAATACCTTTCTTAACGGATTTCACCATTTCACTGAAGTCCGTATCGCCGGGATCAATCATGTAGTTCCCACCTGAATTCACCGCTCTTGAACCGCCGGTTTTCAGAGAGCCATAAAGACTGAGAAGGAATGTCTTCAGCACTCCCCTGTCAATGATTGTGCTGTTCCCGGCTTTGAACCCGTCTGATGTAAAAAAGTATCCTCCGGCCAATTCATCCGAAACAGGTCTGGAATGAAGACTCAACCGTTCATCGGCAATAATCTCTCCAAGCATATCTTTGTAGATGGACACCTGTGTCACAAGCGAATGATCACCAAGATAACCTGTAAGTGTGTGAACGAAACCGCCCATACACTCGGGAGTAATAATTACATCTCCCACAAAACTGCCTTCAATCATCTGTGTTTCAGTCTGTTCGGTTGACTGTTGCATCAGTCTGTCCAGTCCCCCCGCCAGGTGCAGCTCCTCTGAAAGATCTGGAAAAGACACTGCAGCATAGTTGAAAGAAGATGTGTTCGAGCCGTCTTTGCTTGTGAACATCACCATCAAATTGTAGGCACCACGCATAGATGTGAAATCGACACCGTTGCTGTTGTTGAAGAATCTGTACCGAGCAGTATGGTCCAGGATAACCTGCTCCAGCAGCAGGTTCGGATATCTGGAACTGCTGCGCTGGAGAAATGCATTCAGCCTTGTGTACATCAGATCCATGTCCGGTTCTTCAGAACCCCTGCTGAATTCTTCCGACTGCTGAAACTCCGCTATCTCATTCGCCGGGTCTGCCTGACCTGCATCTATTATTTCAACCAGTTCGGCAATGGATTTTTCAATGGAATTTCTGTCGGTTTTGTTTATGGAAACCGAGCCCTTCCTGCCTTCTGTAATGCCTGTGAGTGAAAGACTGACATCCTCTGTTGTTCTAAGCAGCGATATATTTCCCGATTCAGCATTCAGCTCGGTTTTTCTTGTAAACAGCAGGTTGCTCTGTGCCTTTTGTATGCCGGATTCCAGAACAGCTTCAATGTAAAGCTTTGACACCTTGTTCATACCGGACATTATCTGCCTCCAATATTTATCATGCATTTTATGGCAGGACCACCCATTCCAACAGGTATCATCTGCTTCTTGCCGCACATCCCTGCGTTGTTCCATGACATCTCACCGGAAACAGCTGTTACAGTTTTAAGCATATCAAACGCCACACCTGAAATGGTTGTATCCTTGAGTGCTCTTCCCAGTTTCCCGTTTTTGATCTCGTATCCAAGAGTAACACCAAACATGAACTCGCTGGTGGAGTCAGCCTGGCCGTTGCTGGACTTTATCAGGTAGTAACCGTTGTCCACAGACTGTATCATCTCTTCGAGACTTGATGTTCCGGGAAGAAAGGCAGTGTTGCGCATTCTGATAATAGGCTCATCGCTGAAACTGTATCCTCTTGCATTTCCTGTTGGTGTTACACCGAACTCCATGGCAGATTCTCTGTTGTGCATGTAGCTTTTCAGAACACCGTCTCTGATTATCGTTACATCCTCTGCAGGAGTTCCCTCGTCATCGATGTGAACGGGAACCGGACAGGTCTTCCCCATGGCAGTATGGGCAAAATCCACAAGTGTAACAAGAGGGCTGGCCACAGTCTGATCCATGTAGTCCGCCGCAACAGACCCTCCGCGAACAATGTCTGCCTCGGTTGTATGACCAATTGCCTCATGGGCAAGTATTCCTGCAATATCTGCATCCAGAATACACTGGCTGATCCCCGGTTCCGGAAACACACCTTCCGCTTTCCGTAGAAGGTGTTCATACAGTGAATCAATCCGACTGTAGTAGTCAGACGGCCTGGCAAAGACATCCTCGAACTGTCCAAGTCCGCCGATTGCCTCGTAAAGCTGTACAGGACCATCTTGTGTATCAACCGTCAGCATGGCATACATGATGGATCTTGGAACCATTGAGTAAGCATTTGAGCCGGTAGAGGTAATCAGCTGCTTTTCCATATCCAGGTTGTGGATTACAACTGTTCTGGTAGACAATTTTCTGAACTTCTGCGAAATATAGGAGTCTACTTCCCTGGCAAAATCTATCTTGTCTTTCCTGGAAACGACTGACCTTTTCGTAGAGTAATCCCATGTACCTTCAGCACTGCTCACAGGCAGCTGCCGCATAGCTTTTTCAAGATGACTGTCGAGGAAAACGGCGTTCTCTGTAGCTGCTTCTATAACATGCTCTATGGCCTCGCTGTCTGTCTCCGGACTGGAAGCAAAACCCCACGAACCGCCTTTGTAGCTCCTGGCACTGACGCCGCTTTCTGAGCTGCTGCTATTTCCCATTACAGTTCCGTCAACTACTGAGATTCTGCTTGTCCGGTTTTCCTGCAGGCGCAGTTCAGTGTAACCGCTAAACAGATTCGCGTACTTCCGCAGGATGTTTCGCTCCATTGCTCCCCCTGTTCCTAAGAGTAAGAACAGCAGTAGTCGGTTACTGCCTTTACTGTTACCGTAAACGATGTATCTGCAGCTACTTCAAATGTTTCCCCACCGCTTACTGAAACTGCCGAATCTGCTTCTGGAAGAACGACATCAAGCTCTCCTGCAAGTATCTCCATGGTTTCATGGGAACTGGTATTGAATGTGTATTCACCGGGAAGCATTACTCCCAGCGTTTTCTTCGACCCGTCGGGAAAAACCACAGTTCTGCTGGAAACTTTACCTTCAAAGTAGAAATTCGCCTCTCTTATCACGGTCACATTGTCAAACTGACTCATAAAATCACTCCTCGCAAAGTTAGCTATCCTCTGTCCATATTATGCCAGAAAACTCAGCCGGCCTGCAAAGGACATTTGAAGTTTACCTTTAGGCGAAGACCAACAGTACTTCTCCCGGAATCAGGATTAGATGGATTGCGGAGTGCCGGGCGACAACCTTCCGGTTCCGTATCCCAGCTGCCTCCGCGGATTACGCGGTCAGAAGCAGCTGGATTCTCCCAGGCACTGCCGTCTGAAGGAACCCCCAGGTAATTGAAATGAGAGCAGTCCTGACACCATTCATATACATTCCCGCTCATGTCATACAGACCCCATGCATTAGGGTTCTTCTGAGCAACCGGATGAGTCTCTGCCCCGGAGTTGTATTTATACCATGCACTGTTCAGGATCAAAAGACCCTGAAGATCATCACCCCAGTAGTGTCTTGTGAATGATGTTCCACGGCAGCAGTACTCCCATTCCGCCTCTGTGGGTAATCGATATGCATATTCCGGATCAAGTTGATTCATCCCGGCAACAAACTCCTGACAATCCTGCCAGGATACATTGTAAACCGGATAATCAGAACCGACACCATTATCTGCAGCGGGGTTGCTGCCCATGAGTTCTTCCCACATCCCCTGTGTAACCTTAGTTGTCATTATTTGAAATGAATACTCAAAGGCTACAGCATGAACCGGTCGTTCGTCGCTGTTCGAGCCGGCTTCACCTTCCGGGGCACCCATCTAAAAAGAACCTGAAGAAATAGACACAACTTCCATCCCTTCAGGCAGTTCAACTGAAGGACCTGTGGATTTGTTACATGCAGATATCAGAAGAAACGACAAACTGCAAACTGACAGAATCAATACCCTGCACATATCAACCTCCCTGATGAAACTGTGTGGAAACACCACAGCAGTAACCTTATTGAAGATTATCATTCCTGTCAATTGATAGCTGCCTGTTTTTGTAAACTGACCCGCCTGAACTGTTACGCCCAGGCGGGTATCAGAAACTATTTCCGGTTGAGATAGGTGTCTATTCCCTTTGCGGCGATGTAACCGTTTGCAATTCCGTGTATCACATCGGGACCCTGTATGATGTCTCCACCGACGAAAAGCCACTGGAGGCTGGACTGGAAGTTGTCATCAACTTCAATTCTACCTCTTGGGGTGAACTTCAAATTCGATTTGATGTTTTCGGAAAGATAGGAAAGATCCATGCCCTGTCCGATGGATTCAACAACCATATCTGCTTTGAAGAATTTCTTCTGCTCCTCATCAAATTTCGGGCTGAATCTGCCGTTCTCATCAAACACGGAAAGACACTTCACCACATGAAGGCCGTACACTTCCCCGTCCCGGATCTCTATCTCTTTGGGACCCCAGCCAGGATCGATAACGGCTTTTTCCTCTCTTGCTTCAACAATTTCTTCAACATCCGCAGGCATGATGTCTTCTGTTTCAAGGCATGTTGTGAGAATCTGAACTTTCCCGTACTTCTGATTCTGCAGTCTGGCAAGGGTTCTGGTGATATCCATTGCCACATTACCTCCGCCAATAACAACGATGTTTTTCGCAACATCAATCTCGTTGCCAAGAGTTACTTCACGAAGAAGATCAGTTGCAAAATAAACTCTCTTGTTGTCGCTGCCTGGAACTCTTGTACTTCTGCCAAGGTGAAGACCGGTTCCCGCAAACACGGCATCGTAGCTGCTATGCAGTTCTTCAAGTGTGATATCTGTACCCACACGGGTATTGAACTGAATCTCAACACCCAGTGACCTGATGTAGTCTATGTCCTTGTCGATCTGGTCGTAGGGCAGCCTGTATTCAGGAATACCGTACCTGGCCATACCTCCAGGGCCCGGGAGGGCTTCATACACCTTTGTTTTGTAACCCATTATGGCAAGATAGTAAGCTGCGGACAGCCCGGCGGGACCGGCTCCGATAATGGCAACTTTTCTGTTCAGAACCTCATCTTCCAGATGATCCGTTCCCAGAATTTCACTGTACTTGTCTGCAGGAACCTGATCTACGATGTACCTCTTCAGCCATCTGATAGCCAGTGGGTCTCCGTTGTTGTGAAGGGCACACGCAGTCTCACACTTGTGCGTACAGATACGGCCGCAGATCTCAGGCATGGGGTTTGTTTCGTACAGTATTCTAAGGGCATTGTCCAGATCGTCATCTCTGATTGCGGCGATGTAACCGGGAATGTCCATATGAGCAGGGCATGTGGCAATGCACAAACCGCATTCAAGGCATCTTTCCGCCTCTTTCATCGCCTGCTCTTTGTTGTATCCCTTGACTATCTCAATGAACGACTTGTCGCGTTCTTCAGGTTTCAGTTCCTGCATATCCACACGGTCGTAGTCGATTATCTGTATATCCGGTGATCTGGTATAGCCTTTCTCGGACTCCTGCCATTTTGTTTTATCAGCTCCAGGAACAAACCTGTAGTCTTCCGGATTGTCTGCAATCCACGTGTAATCATTGGACATTGTGAGTGCCCCTGTAGGGCAAACATCAACACACAGAGCACACCAGCAGCACCGTCCATAGTCGATCATCGGCCTCAGTCCGCTGTCTCCTTCAACAGTCTCCTGGCCTTCTACAGGGACGAGGTCAATGGCATCGTTCTGGCAGATTTCCTCACATGTACCGCACCCTATGCATTTACTGAAATCGTTCTTGTGAAATCCTCTGTAGTTTGCTGCACCGGGTCTTTCGTTAATGGGGTCTTTGATGGTCATGGGCTTTTTAGCAGCCCTTTCCCATACTCTTAAAGGTGATAGTACATCTTTGAGTTTCATTTTTTCACCTCTCAATTTCCGGTGGACAGGTGTGCAGAGAAACCATCAGCCCGGCAAGGTCGGAAATACTGATGTTCACTGCCAGTTCTTCAAGAAGTGATATTGCATGGGTATAACTGGCACCTCTTGCAAACACTCTTCTTGGTTTTCCCGACCCGTCAGAAACCATATAGAACCCATGTTCTCCACGGGTTGACTCCGCTTTAACATAGGTTTGCCCCGCAGGTATCTTCCAGTTAAGAAGATTGGGCATATCAGCCTGGATCGGACCGTCTTCAGGTATTCTGTTCAGTATTTCAGTTACAAGGTCGAGACTCTGGTGAAGATCCCTGTATCTTAGTTCGGCTCTGGCGTAAGCATCTCCCACGGTGGAAGTAAGCATTTTTACATCCAGCTCCCCGTACTTCACATAGGGATTATTAATTCTGATGTCGCACTCTCTGCCTGTAGCCCGGGCGATAGGACCCACAATTCCAAATTCGTCAACCATCTCAGTAGTGATCACTCCCAGCCCCTGGAGCCTCGACTTGATAATAGCGTTTGAAAGGAAAGTGTTCTCCACATCATACAGCAATTTTCTGGTGCGAACTATCAGCCCTCTGGCTCTATCGCGGAAACCATCCGGAAGAGTCTTTCTCACTCCGCCTGGAATCATGTACATGTGGTAAACCCTGCCGCCTGTCATCTCTTCAAACAGATCCAGCCAGAAGTCACGCATTCCAATAGTCCACTGCCCGACGGCACCCATACCCAGAGAACCGGCTTGACCACCAAGCCACATGAGATAACTGCCGATCCGCGACATCTCGAGGTTCAGAGTACGAAGCCACAGAGCCCTTTCAGGAACCGTTATTCCTGCGAGGTCTTCCATCGCCGCGGATACGCAGTACTCGTTGGTGTCCGGTTCGGGCACACAGATACGGCAGACAAGGGGAAAACACTGGATGTACCTTCTTCTTTCCATAAGCTTCTCGAATGCACGGTGCAGGTAACCGACATGAGTTTTCGCAGAAACGATTTCATCTCCATTTACGATAAGTTCAACGGCCATGTTACCGGTTACACCGGGATGCTGTGGCCCCTGCCAGAGCTTTGTGTACCTGTGCGACTCCAGATCGATCACAGGTTTCCCGTTTTCCATTTCCGGATACTTGGATCTGTCTGCCTTAAAGCCTCTGTATTTGCTCTCAGATAAATTACTCATCATCTCTCCTGATCCTGGGAGATGCCGCATAGTTTTTGTACATCTTCTCTTTCATGTATTCTTTCGGGTCATTTGTAGACCTGCCGGGACGCTGGTAAAAAGTTCTTTCCGAATATTCCTTTGTATCGAAATCCCTTCTCATTGGAGGCATTTCCTCCCAGCCCTCCAGAACAAAAGACTCCTCCACCCGCGGTGACCCCGGGAAATTAATACCAAACAACTCATGAAGTTCACGCTGGTACTGCCATGCGTGAGCCCACAGCTTGTGGATTGAAGTCATTTCTGCTTTGTCTCTACCTATCAGAACTTTAACTCCAAGGTTTACTCTGATGTCATAGTTGTAAAGCATGTAGGTAAGCTGAAACTTCGAATCCTCAAGAAAATCCACCGCCTGAAGGAAGGCAAGATGGGTGAATCCCTCGTTGTTCTTTAAATGTGAAAGAACCAGCTCAAGCTGACTCTTTTCCACGGTGATAAAGAAGAGATCATCCCTTTGCCTGTTGTAGGCTTTTAGATGGATCATCCCGTTTATCCTTTTTACTAACTGCTCCATGTATTTACTCCTACCAGTTGTAGTCCGGCATATTCCAGTCTTTGATGATCTCTTTCTGGTTTTTCTTGAACCAGTCAAACTTGTCCGTGTACTCGTTCATGCCCTCGCACTCACCGGCCACAATCTTCTCCTTCAACCGGTTGAAACCTGCAATAAGAGCTTCAGGGCGGGGCATGCAGCCTGCAATGTAAACATCAACCGGGATGTAGTAGTCGAGCCTGTTGATGGTGTTGTAGCTATCGTAGTACATACCGCCGTTTATGGTGCAGCTTCCAAGTGCGATCACATACTTGGGCCCCTGCATCTGCTCGTAACTGCGGATAATTCTCTTGATCGTTTTTATTGAGGCATAGCCGCCTACAACAAAAACTGAAGCCTGTCTGGGTGTGGGTCTTGGGAAAATACCGAACCTTGCCATATCAAACCTGGAGGTCATCAGAGGCCTCAGTTCCGTGGCTCCGCATCCGGTACCGAATGCAAGCATCCACAGAGAACGGGATCTGGCCCAGTTAAGAAACTGTTCCCAGTACTTATTGAAGGGATCAACCCGTGTGGGAATAACATCTGCAAAGAACTTGCGTTCCTCTTCAGGAAGTCCTTCGTTTGCGAGCTTCATCTGTTTTTCTATCTCATCTATGTGTTTCCTGTTCACGATGCCCCTCCAAGATATGTAATGTAGATTATTGAAAGAACTCCTATAAAGGCCGGCCACTTAAGGAAGAACCTGAAAGACTGCTCAGGTCTGAACCGTGGGTATGCAGCCCCGACAAACACAGAGAACATGTAGATAAAGAAAGTCTTTACTATCATTTCAATGATATTGGTAGCTCCGCCAAAAAACAGATTCATGAACAGTACAAGTTTTGCCGCCGCGAACAGACCTCTGTTCGTCTGCAGTATGCTTAAAAAACTACCGTTCATCTCAATTGGAGGACCTATCGGAATCTCCTGAGGAGCCATAACGATACTGAATGGAGCATGCATATTCATTCCCAGAATTGAGATCATTGCCGCAATCACAGCCAGAGGGTTGGTAAACAGAGTCCAGTGCATGAAACCACCCTGCTGAGCGGCAACAATTGATGTGATATTCAGCGAGTTGTACTGTATTGCAACGGCAATTACCGCAAGGGAGAATGGTACTTCAAAAGCCGACATCTGAGCAAGTCCCCTTGCTATTCCCAGAGGAGAGTACGGATGCCCTCCCTGCCCTGCTCCCAGTGCCATTCCCAGCTGCCCGAAGAACACGAAGTACATCACCAGAAGAAGGTCACCAGCCATGGAGAAGTTGGAGAACAGCGCCGAACCAAAGATCACCGGAATGAACAGGTATGTACCCAGCCCTCCTGCAAGCCTGAGCACGGGTCCCAGGAAGAACATGTTTCCGTGTGAAACGGCAACTCTCCTGCTGTAAGTCTGGATTATATCCAGGAACGGTTGCCACACAGGGGGACCGAACCTGCCGTGAACTCTTGCGTACAGTTTCCGAACAATTCCACCCAGTGTTAATCCATACACCGTTGCAACGGATACAGAAACAACTGCATATAAAACCTTTGTCCATATACTCATTATTTTACCCCCATCACAACATATATAGCCACAATATACATTATGATATGCAAAATATATGTTTGGCCGTTTCCAGTGTACACTCTGCGGAAGAAATCACCCAGCGTGTGCGACCACTCGGCAACACCGTTCCAGAAGTTTTCAATCCGGGGGCTGGCCCATCCGCCAAGAGCCTTTCTGTAGTGGGCGTACATGTTGTACGCGACATGGGTTGTTTCAGGGCTTTCCGGCCTCTCTGCGGCGTACACGATGTTAAACTGCTTTACCCTCTGGGTTTTCCCCCTGAGCAGAAGCAACACAACAAACGGTACGGCGAAGATTGCCATTGTTATGTGCATCACAAAGTTCCCGTTCCAGTAACCAAGATCGCTTACTACGGTTAATCCTTCAATGGAAATTGACGAATTAAAGTAGTGCATAGCTATGGAGTTCAGCGGCCTGATCATCAGGTTGGGGAACATGGACAACACCATTATTCCAGCCAGGAAGATGTACTGGGGAATAATGAACCACGCCGGAGCTTCTTTTATTTCCTGATGTTCCGATTTCAGCTGTCCAAGGAATATTGCGTGTATCAGACGATACAGATACAGGAAACTCACCGCGGAGGCAAAGAACAGAACTCCTGCCTGCAGGTACCATCCCTTTGTGATAAATGCCGTATAGATCAGCCACTTTGCCCCAAAGCCTGAGAGAGGCGGAACACCTGATACCGCTATGATAGAGATCAGCACTGTCATGTATGACCAGGGCATCCTTGAAATAAGCCCGCCCATCTCATACATTTTTCTCGTGTGTGTACGGTAGTAGACACCGGCAATGGCTATGAACAAAGCGGATTTAAACATCATGTGATTGAAGGCCAGATACAGAGCGGAAACCCACCCGAGATGGGTTATCATGGCAAGAGCAGCTACCACATAACCGACCTGGCTCATGCTTGAATACGCAAGCAGCCTCTTGGCATCTTCCTGGAATGAAGCCATGAAAGCTCCCACAAGTGCTGTTATCACACCGATCCAGCCAATCCAGTAAAACACCGGGAAAGAAGGCGCATGGGCAATGCATGAAATTGCGACCATCAGAAGCCCCAGCACACCGGCTTTCAGAAGTATCGCCGATATAAAGGACGAAACATCCGCTTCTGCCTCGGCGTGAGCTTCCGGCAGCCAGATGTGAACACCCACCGAACCGGCCTTGATCATAAATCCTATTGCCAGGACAATCACCGATATGAGCGGCAGCTTCACAAACTCAATTGACAGCATTAAAGCAGAAGTGGAAGTTAATGCCGGTGCGAAACTGAACCCGGTCATAAGCAGGTAAGCACCTGCTGTTGAAAATATCATATACAACAGAGAAGCTCTCTGAGCCTTCTGACCTCTGAGGATCAACAGGAAAGACGATATCGTCATGAACTCCCAGCTCAGGAAAAACTCAAGGTACGTAGAGGCAATCAGGAGATTCCCGAAGGAGAATATCATCATGAGCAGAAAACCGTAGAACCCCCGATTCTGGTTCTTTCTGTTCAGTGTACTGATTATGTTGATGGCACTTCCCACAATAAATATCACTCCGAAGAACAGCTGCAGATTGCTTTCAAGAAGCGGATAGATGTAGTACCCGTATGCGGCCACTGCCCCGAGAGAAACAAAACCCTTGAGCTTTGAAGGCAGGAAATCCAGAAGGTAAACGATAAGCGCCGCAGCTGCAGGCAGTGTCTGCACCCAGCCGAAATTATAGAAGTACTTCATTACGCCGGCGGCAACAACTGTTGCCAGAAGGGCAAACACGGAAGTTGCGAAAACACTTCCGCTGTCTGGTGTTGTTATCTTTTCCAGCTGTGTTTCGTCTTCCTTCACTGTGATGGTCAGCCATCTGAACAGGAAGATCAGCTCAAACAGCGAACCTGTAAGAACGGCACCCAGAACGAAGAACATTCTTGACTCTATGAGCACCTTTACAAACTCCCACTTTGCCCAGAAGCCCGCGAACGGCGGGAAACCTGAAAGAGCGAAGATAAACACACCGAACAGCACAAGAAGCAGTCTGTTGTTCTTGAGAACAGCCCAGCCTCTGATGTTCTCCTGACGGACTATTCCTGAAAGCCAGAAAAGCCCGGCTTTGGCAACCAGATGGTTCACAAAAAAACCGCCGATTATCAGGTAGCGAACTGTTGACGGAGCTCCAATTGTGAACACAATGCTTGCCATCAGAAGCCCCATATGACCTATGGAAGAGTATCCCAGAAGTCTCTTGGCATTCTTCTGTTTCAAGCCCATCATATTGGAGAAGAAAAAAGTTATCACACCGGCAGCGCCGAAAACAGTGAGGAAGCTCTGCGGCATCAGAGGTATCAGCCTGTAGAAAACAAAACCGATGGCTGCAGAGTTTATAACCGCTATTACCGAAACGATACCCGAATCCACCGACTGGTACACATCAAGTGCCCAGCCGTTTGCCGGAAATGGTTTGAGCTCTATAAAAACAGCCATTGTCAGCATAAACAGAGCAACCAGCCCTGTGCCGGCAAACTGGTCCGCATGGATAAAGTCAAGATTCAGGTTACCGGTGAAGTGGTAGACAAACACCACGCCCATCAGGAAGAAAATAGACGCGACACTACCTGCCATCATGTATTTAAAACCGGCGGAAAGAGAGGTTTTTGTTCTGGTGATCGTTGTGAGTGCATAGGTTGAGATGGAAAGAATCTCCAGAAAAACAAACATGTTGAAGAGATCCCTTGTCATCACGAGACCGTTCACACTCATAACAAGAAGCAGGTACAGAATAAGAGAGGATACTTTGCTCTCCATGAATTTTCTGAACAGGAACACTGCGGCAAGCAGCCCTGTAAGGTTCGTGAACACCAGAACAAATGCCTGAATCATTCCCAGTTCCAGATTGATGGAGACCGGAGCACTGAATCCTGCGGTATTGATTACCAGTGTCGGCGCATGAAGAAAGACAAACCGGTATGTCCAGTCAATGATCAGAGCAGTATTGAAGGCGAGAACACCATAGAACACCGCAAGAGATATCTTTCTTCCGCCCCTGTCGATAATAGACAACAGAAATCCAGCAGCCAGCGACAGTATAAGTATGTAAATAGGGCTTACCATTTTAACTCCTGATAGTCATCTATTGAAAGCGACCTGTTTTTCCTGTACATCTCCACAACGAAACTCAGCATTACCGCAGTTACAGCAAGGCCGATCACTATAGCCGTAAGCACCAGTGCCGAAGGTATGGGATCAACAACTTTCTGAACAGCATCGGCAGCATTTACGGCTCTGTCAATAATCGGAGCCGTTCTGCCTCTGAGGTAACCAAGTGAGACGATTATGATGTGCGTACCTGTATCTGCAATGGAAAAACCGATCACTATCCTGATCAGGTTCTTTCTCGTAAGCATTGCAAATATGCCTGTGATAAGAAGTGCGATTCCAAGGATCAGTGACAGCATCGATATTGAAATCATCATTCACCTCCCATTGTTACCAGAATGCTGGTGAGCTCCGATCCGACCTTGAGGCCGATAAGGGAGTAGATAACCGGAATAGCACCGGCACTCAGCAACCTGCCGAAATCTCCGAGAGGAAGAATCTCCGGACTGAGGAAACCAACAGCAAGCACGAGACCGGCAGCGCCTATACCCACATAAGCGGCACCGGAAACAGACTCAACCAGATTAAGAACCAGGTGGTTTATCTTTGTTCCTGAGCTGGCCAGAAGCAGAAGAAGGAAACCGGACGCAATAACCACTCCACCCTGAAAACCCCCGCCAGGGGTAAGGTGGCCGTGGGAGAAAATGTAGATTCCCAGAACCATTATCATAGCAACCAGAACTGACGAGGTAGTTTCAAGCAGCTCGGAAAAAGGCATAAGCAGCCTGTCTTCCTGCGTACCCTTCAGAAGCAGACCAACCCCGACAGTTGCAAGGAACAGCACAGTAACCTCGCCAAGAGTATCAAGACCTCGGTATGTCACTATCACAGATGTTACCACATTCTGGGTTTCAAGGTCGTTTATAGACCCTTCAACATACTGCGCAGCAAGAGGGCTGAGCTGCTCCGCCTCATGAAAGCCTGTTACAATGGGCAGAAAAATCATACCAAGCCCGACAACGGAAACTATTACCGCCAGGTATTTAATCATCCGGATTCCCCTTCCGTACCCTGTAAAGGGCAAAAAGGAAAACTACAGTGGTAAGCCCGGAACCGATTGTGGCTTCGGTCATTGCCACGTCCGGAGAACCCAGGATCAGGTACAGCACGCTTGCAAGCAGGCTGATTACACCGGCACTGATTATTGAAGCCAGAAGACTCTTGAAGTAGATGGCAGCAAATGCCGCGCCAAGCATGACAATTCCAAGAACAATCACTATTACGGGGATCATTTCGCCTCCCCCGTTTCTGTGTCATCTTTCAGATCATCCTTCACAGAACGGTCTGTCAGTTTGATTCCTGCAGTGTGAGCTGCTCTGGCGAGAGCGTTGGAGGAAACAGGATTGGTTGCCAGTATGAAAACGATCAGGATGAAGATTTTACCCTGACATCCGCATCCCGGATGTCCAAGTGAAACTCCAATGAGGAAAAGCACCGTTCCAAGAGTGGTTGCCTTTGTACCGGCCTGCATCCTGTTGTACACATCAGGCATTCTGAAAATCCCCAGAGCCCCCAGGAACAGCACAATGGAACCTGTCAAGGTTATGATTGACCCGGTCAATTCCATTATTTTTTCCCTTCTATGTAGCGGGCAACAGCCACAACACCGATAAAGCTCATCAGCGCATAAACTATTGCCACATCAAGATATATTATTCTATTCAGGTAGTAACCTAAATACACAATCACAGAGATTGCTATTATTGTCATAGCATCAAGAGCAACTGTTCTGTCTGCAACTGTGGGGCCCAGAAGCATCCTTACAAATGTAAAGACAATGCCGATCAGGGCGATAATCGCAGCTACGTTATAGATTGTATCAGCCAAAGATGGTCTCCAAATACTTTTCAAAGTGTGAAACAATAGCCTTCGTGGCACCTTCGATGTCATCGCTTGTTACATCTATCCAGTGAATGTAGAAGTAGTCGTTTTTCATTTCCACAGTAAGTGTTCCAGGCGTGAGCGTTATGGAGTTTGCCAGAACGGCCCTTCCCAGAGGGCTTTTCAGTGAAGTTTTTACCTTTACAATACCTGGATTGATAGGCAGTCTGGGGTTGATGACCCGAAGGGCAACATCAATGTTGGATTTAAGCAGTTCCCAGAGAAAAACGAACACATAGATCACCATGTACAACAGGGACTTCGGATTCAGCCTGATATCGCCCAGAACCGTCAGCCTGCTGTGGAAAAGAGCAGCAATCAGAAGTGCTGTTGCCCCTCCAAAAATCAGTTCCTGCCGCGAAGTGTCTGTAAGCATCACCCAGATCGCAAACAGAATAATAACTCCTAAAAACGCTGATTTTGCTTTTCTCATATATCCTCCGCTGATGAATTCACAGAAAAGGAACATCCTGCCCTGAACTCCGGGACACAGCGGATATCACTACTCCGTCCAGGTAATCTCTGCTGGATACTCATTCGCTGTGAGCTCTCTCTACTTTAATGGAATCGATAATCAAATCGAACAGATAATCGTAAGCATTGATTTCGGTAAACATGGTCTCTGCCAGAAAACAGTTCTTCTCATTCCAGAATGCCATTGAAAGTTTTGCAACATCAACTGTGTTCTTTATGGAGCCGTCGTTGATTCCGGACTGAACAATACCCACAATAAGCTCTCTGATCCTGCCACTGTAGGATTCGTTTACCTTCTTTTCGCCCTGAATTTCTACACACTGACCCTGATGGTACTTGAACGTTTCATAAATATTGCAGAACTGCGAGTTCTGAGAGTATTCATTAACGAATGCATCTTTTATTCCTGTCAGTTTCTGTAGTCCGGAAATATCCTGACTGGAAATTTTCTGAATCAATTTAACTATTTTCGAAAAATAGTCGTTAACAATGGTGAAGCATATCTCATTTTTACTGTCAAAATAAGAATAAAGAGAGCCCTTGCTGTACCCGGCTTTGTGGGCAATGTCCTCCATTGTTGAGTTTTCAAAACCCTTGTCGAAAAATATGATTCTTGCAGCATCGAGAATCAGGTTTTTCCTGTATGCTATCTCCTGCTGCTTCCTGGCCTCGGTCATATTTACTGTCCTTTTCTGTGGCACTGACTTCCAAACAGCGGTTATTATTCTGACCGTCGGTCAATTTGTCAACCAGCGAGTTCGGCAGGAAATACCAAGGTATTGTACAGCAACATTTAAAGATGCAGCAGGCCTAAAATATCTGACTGCAAAACCTGAAAAACGGGACACAAACCCGTCCGTACTGAAATAACAGAACGGGTAATGTCCATCTGTATCGACCTCTGGTGTCAGCGAATCAGAACCAGCTTTGCAGTACACTGTTCAGTTCCCGCTTCCGCCCTGGCGTAGTATATGCCGGAACAGGCTGCGCTGCCGTCGGACAGTGTGCCGTTCCACTGCACAACAGCTGAGCCTGCTGAAACAATATCCGCAGAGGATGTGTAAACAAGTCTTCCCTGAGTATCAAAGACATTCACAGAAGGAGAAACACTGCCTGGATTTCCGCTCCAGCCAAGCTGCATGGTAACTGTGCTGTTGAATGGATTCACAGAGGGAACAAGAGTCAGATCTGTTAGCTCACCGGAACCACCTGTAATCCCGGTGGCATCGCCTGCGGAGAACTGGTAGGTGGGTCCTCCTGTACTGGATACAGAAGCAACAGCAAGAATAACCTCGTCCTCGGAGGAAAGACCGTTTACCGTGAGGGTTCCACTCTGTGTGGACTGGTCAAGAGACATGGGTAATACCTCTGCTGCAGCTGCGCTGTGCAGCACAAGCGCATTTACGCCGTACTGATTGTCGTCTGCACCGTCGAATGCAAGTATCATCCCGCTGAACGGAATGCTCTGAAAACGGTAGTAGTCCGCTGCCCAGTGGTGCACAGATTTTGTTGCTTCCACCGGGTAACTGGAGTAAGCTGTTGAATAAAAGACAGGCAGGTCATCACCTGTATAACCGTACTGTCCATCTGCAATTGATGTGTCATCAAGAAAGTTCGCCACTGTCCAGTCTGTAAAAACATCCTGTGTACTCTGGGAGTATCCGAATTGATCGAGAATTATGTCATAACCGGCCATGGAATTAGCAGGCTCGTGCACCAGAGCGTAAACAGCCGGGTTCCCACCGTACTGTTCGAAGAAATACAGAGTCCACAGATAGGTCTGTATGTAATCAGCCCATGCACCGTCCCACACTGTGAGATCATTGTCTGGATTACTGTTGAAAGATGAAATGTTATCGGGGTTCCCGTAGAACCACATTGCCAGTTCAGACAAACCCTCGTTTACCCAGGAAACCTCATTATCGTCGTATTTCCAGTGAATCAGATGCTGAAACTCGTGGGCCATAACAGAATGCATATAATCGCCCGAGGGCCCGCCTGAACTGGTTGTGTTGAGATAGAGCACTTCACATTCATTGCTGTGATACTCCGGATAAGTTCCCTCAGGATACTCGTCGAAAAAGAAAAAGAAACCGTCCGCACTGATCTGAAAGTCGTACCACATAAGGTAAATCCTGGGATCGTTGTCCAGCTCATCCGGCGGGTCTCCGAAGCATAGACTGTCTAGCTCATAGATACCCATATCCGGGTATGACCCTATACTGGAATTGTTCCAGTGTTCCAGTATTGAATCAACATCAGCCTGATCAATGGTTACCATCCACTCACTGTCTTCAACCACCACGTATCCTCTGTCACTTTTACCGCGGACAGTACATACCTTCTGTTCAAAATGGGGAGGCATGGGCTGCCATGTCCACAACCACCATGTCCAGGAGTCTCCCACTTCAGGATTTGCAGGTGGTGAAAGTGGAACACCGGGGTGTTCCAGATACACATCCTGCCCCACTTCGCCTGGGTCTGGAATCTGGACATCATGAATTCCCGCCACTGCTGAACCTGCAAACAAAAACAGAACAAGGGTCAACAGACCCGTAGTATTCCTGAATAACACCTGATATCCTCCTCTGCTCTCAACTAATACCAGCAAACTCTAAAACCTGCAGAATTATAGCACTTTACAGGTTTTTGAACCACTCGGTTACTTGACATAGAACCGGAATATCCATAGTTATGTTGGCAAATAAAGCTCCGGTTTTCAATCGGAATACAGAGCTTCACCTTAATTCACCGGTGCAGGAGAAAATGGTAAAATACAAATTCGCACTTGCAAGCAGCGACGGGATTCAGTTGACATCAAAGCATTTTGGTGATTCAGAAATATTTGTAATCGGCGAAATTGACGAAACTGGAACAGTCAAACTGCTTGAACAGATGAAGAACAACTTCAAAGATGTTGACGAAAGCACAGCTCACGGTTCCAAAGAAAAGCGCAACTCAATTATTTCATATCTGGGCGAAGGCATCGACTTTATTATTGCAGGTCAGATGAGCCCCAACTTCAAACAAATCAACATGAAAACCAGTGTTTGCCCGGTTGTTTCGCAGATAAGAGACATCAAGCATGTTCTGAATTTTTTAGGCAGCAACTTTCACCTCCTGAGGGAAAAGCACGCCGCCAAATCAGAAAACAGAGAAACGGAGATACTGAAGATCGGACTTCAGCCTGATCGGTAGGAAATCACGAGCTTTACAGATTTAATTCCACAAATCAATGTGTACGACCATGCAGATCGCTAACAGCCCTTTCCGATTTGCATGGTTCCGCACAGGTACACAGGTGTTCAAAAACCCCGAACGATAAATTGATCCGGCCAACTCAGTGAACAAGTCCCTCCAGGTAATCCAGCCAGGCTTCCATTCCCGTGCCGGTCAGAGCAGACAATTCAAAGATTCTGCCACCAGGCTGTATTTTGTTCAGTGAGTCTCTGTACCTGCCCATGTCCACATCCAGGTGTTCGATAAGATCGGTCTTTGTTACCACGCTGGCCGCAGCATCGTGGAAAATAACCGGGTATTTCAGTGGCTTGTCTTCCCCTTCGGTAACCGACAGAACAGCTATCTTGATGTTCTCTCCAAGATCGAAAGCAGCAGGGCACACAAGATTACCCACATTCTCTATAAAAAGGAGTTCTGTATCTTCTTCCAGAACCTGCTCCAGTGTTTCACCTATCTGCTCCGCATTAAGATGACATGAACTTCCGGTTTCTATCTGAACAACCGGTGCTCCTTTTTCCTGCAGTCTCAGCGCGTCATTGTCTGTCTGCTGGTCTCCTGCAATCACCGCACACTTTACTCTGCCACGGAGCCCTTCAAGCGTTTTCTCAAGAAGGTAGGTTTTACCTGAACCCGGCGATGAGATGAAGTTAACAGCAACACAGCCCTGCTGTTTCAGATAAGCTCTGTTCTTCTCAGCGAACTGATCGTTTCTGGCAAGCACACGGGATTCAAGCACTATCTCCCGTGTGTCCCTGCTCGCCTGTTCCGGCTCATGATCGTGGTGGTGTTCATGGCTGTGATCATGCCCGTGTACGTGTTGAACCTGGGATTCTCCGCTCAGGTGAATGTGAATATGAACACCGTTTTCCTGCAGATCTGTACTTTTGTCAGCATAGATGTGCAGGTGGATTCCCCCGCTGCCAGCTGAATCATGCTCATGTGAATGGGTATCATGTGTGTGGTTGTGGTCGTGGTGGTGTTCGAAATACACCCTTGCGTTTCCCTCTTCGCAACCGCAGTCCTCGCACATTATTTAACCTCCATGGATTTTACAAGAAACTCTTTTCCCTGTACTATTTCAACTGATACCGAGTTACACCGGGGACATATCATCACAGGGTCCTGTATTTCTGTTTCCAGATCGCAATCGTCACACTTTATAACCAGCGGTACCTCTTCAATTTTCATTTCTGCCCCTTCAAGAGGGGTGTTCTCTGCGGCAATGGGAAAAGCAAATTCGAAGGGAACTCTTTCCACTCCGCTCATCGCACCCATAACAACGGTTAACTCAACAACCCTGTGAGCGTTTTCCCTCTCAAGAACCTCACACAGCTGCTCTACCATATCCACCGCCAGACTCAGTTCATGCATCAGCAGATCCTCGGCAGAAGCTCGCCCTGTGGAATGTCCACCATTCTCCTGCCGCCAATCTGTGTTTCCAGAACAACTCTGCCTGCCTCTTCGGTTACCTCTCCTATTATGGCAGCACCAGCTCCTTCCGGAAGTTTCTTCCAGCTTTGCAGCAGGCTGTCTGCAATATCCGGCGAACAAACAAGCAGCATTCTGCCTTCACTGGCAACATGCAGAAGGTCAATTCCAAGAACCTCAGCAACTGCCCTGGCATCCGGGTTGTACGGAATACTCTCTTCCCGGAGAGATATTCCAAAAGAACTGTTTTCCACGATCTCACCCAGAACTGCTGCTGCCCCGCCCCGGGTTGGATCCCTCATAAATTTAACCCTGTCAGCCCATTGTGACACCGCGGCAACCAGCCGGTGAACTGAAGCTGTATCGCTTTCGAGTGCGTTGTTAAGTGTCAGTTTTTCCCTGGCGGCCATTACAGCCATACCGTGATCACCCAGGGTTCCACTTGCAATAACTGCGTCACCAGGCAGTATTTTGTTTACCGCTGTATTCAATCCTGGAATAGCTCGACCAATGCCTGCAGTGTTGATATAGATCCCGTCGCACTGCCCCCGGGCAACCACCTTGGTGTCTCCTGTAACAACCTGAACACCGATCTCTTCCGACGCGGTCCTGATGGAATCAAGTATCCGCCGGAGTGTGTTCATTTCAAGCCCCTCTTCAATGATAAGGGCAAGAGAAAGCCACAGAGGAACGGCACCGGACACAGATACATCATTCACCGTACCGTGAACGGCCAGTTTCCCAATATCTCCCCCGGGAAACTCAAGAGGACTTACAACAAAGCTGTCTGTGGAAAATACCAGCGTTTCCCCGCCCAGTTGAAGTCTGGCTCCGTCGGGAAGACCGGCAAGGGGGCCTTTCCCCCCGAATCTTGTCACAATTTCATTTTCAATAAGGTTTCTGGAGAGTCTGCCGCCGCCGCCGTGACCAAGAAGAATTCTTTCTGTATCAGTCATTTCTATCACCTCGAATACTTGAAATAGGCAGCACAGCTGCCCTCGGAACTTACCATGCACGGCCCCACAGGGGAAACAGGAGTGCATTCCGTGTTAAACAGAGGGCACTCATCCGGGAAAATAATACCCCTTAGAACATCGCCGCACCGGCATCTCATGTCCGGCTTTCCACCCTGTACACTGACGCCGAATTTTACCGTGGCATCGTAATTCAAAAACTCTTCCCGAAGCACCAGCCCGCTTCCGGGGATGGTTCCAATTCCGCGCCATGAAGCATCTGCAGTTTTCAGGTAGTGGTCCATAAGGGCGAGGGCAATCCTGTTCCCCTGTTCCCTTACCACTCTTTCGTACTGGTTGACCAGCTCTGCTTTCCCTTCGGCAAGCTGCTGAAGAAGATCCCTTACCCCCAGAAGAATATCCAGTGGTTCGAACCCGGCGATCACTCCCGGCAGTCTGTAATCTCTGACAAAACCTCTGTATGCACCGGCACCTATGATAGCGGAAACATGCGGGGGCAGAAGAAAGCCGTTGACCGCCACATCCCTGTCATCTGCAAGTGCTTCCAGAGCAGGGGGGACCAGTTTAAAGGCAGTAAGAATAGAAACGTTCTGAATGTTCTGTGCAGCAGCTCTTTTCAGTATGGATATCACAGGAGGAATGGTGGTTTCAAACCCGATTGCAAGAAAAACCACCTGTTCTGAAGGGTTTTCCGCAGCAATCCTTAAAGCATCCAGCGGGGAATAGCACACATGAATATGTGCACCTTCACTTCTGGCACCGGCCAGTGTTCCGGAGCTTCCAGGCACCTTCAGCATGTCACCGAATGTGGCTACATGTATACCTTTTCCTGCAAGCTCAACTGCTGCATCAATGTAGGCTGCATCTGTAACACACACAGGACATCCTGGACCACTTATCAGCCGAACACTGCGTGGAAGAATCTTTCTTATTCCGTACCGGGCAATAGACATTGTGTGACTTCCACACACTTCCATCAGTCTGGCATCACCTGCCTGTTCTGCCAGCTCGTGAATTTCCTCAGTAATTACCCTGGCAGTTCTGTGGTTGCGGAACCCGTCAATGTACTTCATCAGACATCTTCCCTGTAGGTTTCCGCCAGATCCTCAAACAACTGCAGCCTCTCGTTTGCCTCCTCAATATCCAGTTTTTCTATTGCAAACCCGGCATGAACAATCACAAAATCATCGAGCTGAACAGATTCTATCAGAGACAGATCAACATCGTAACGGATATTCTCAAGTTCACACACACCTGTTCTGTCTTCCCTGAGCTCTATAACCTTCATTGGTACTGCAAGACACATATCAGTAATCTCCCTGAATGGCACACACCTGTCCCAGAGATATCCCACCATCATTCGGCGGGACAAGTCTGTGCGTAAATACTGCTTTCCCGTTTCTCCGCAACCTCTCAACCAGTATGGATACAAACAATCTGTTCATCATCACCCCGCCTGAAAGCACAACAGGCAGTGTACCTGACTCCGATCCGGCATTATCTACCATGGCGACAGCGGCTTTTGCCATGGTCCGGTGAAATGCCATTGCCCAGCTTCCTGCCTGGTCTGCCGATGGAAATGCTCCATGAAGAGCGGCAAACACAGCTGATAAATCTACTACTGACAAACCATCCACAATCTTTATCTCAATGTCAAAATCCGGATGGCGTTGTGTGCTGTCTGCGGCTGCCACGCTTTCAAGCCAGATGGCTGCCTGCCCCTCATAGCTTACCTCTGAAGGGCTGATTGAAAGCCCTGCGGAGAATGCGTCAAAAACCCTTCCTGCCGCGTGGGTATCGAAACTATTCAGCTTTTTCTCAAACTGCGCTCTCCAGAGAGACAGTTCGTACTCGCTCACACCGAGACGGCTGCGCCACCGGCGGTCTACTGGAAGTCCAAGCTGCCAGAATCTGGCTGCCAGCTGTTTTGCTGGCCGCTTTACCGCGGTATCTCCTCCAAGAAGCAGAGAGGGCGACAGTGTTCCGAGCCGCTTCCACCCGCCAGGGTAAACATGAAGCAGCTCACCGCCCCAGATAGCACCGTCTGTTCCAAGGCCTGTACCGTCAAACACCACGGCGATTGCTTCCTCAATACCGTGTTCACACATAACAGACAGAGCGTGGGCGTGATGGTGCTGAACCTCAACCACCGGGATACCGAGTTTTTTCCCCAGAGTTCTGCCCACTCTGGTGGAATGCATATCCGGATGAAGGTCAACTGCGATAACTTCCGGGATTCTGCTGAAGTATCCTGGAAAACTGTTTACCACCTGCTCCAGCCCGTCGAGAGCCTCCGGTGTTTCAAGGTTGCCTATGTGGGGAGAGAGAACCGCCTGGCCGTCGAACGCCAGACAGACAGTGTTCTTCAGCTCCGCCCCCATGGCGAGGACTGTTCCGCCTGAATTTCTGTCAGTGACAATGCTATCCGGGGCGTAGCCTCTTGCTCTTCTCCACAGCTGAACCTCTTCCCTGTCCACCACTGCCAGCGAATCGTCATTCCGCAGATTGATGGTTCTGTTGTGCCCCAGGAAGAAGTCGGCAATACCGGAAAGCCGATCAAAGGCTTCTGCGTTGGAAATACACACAGGCTCTCCCCCGCGGTTGCCGCTTGTCATCACAAGAAAATCAAAACTCTCTACCGGATCTTCATCAAGCTGTTCCGCAAGCAGAGCGTGAAGGGGGGTAGTTGGAAGCATTACGCCGAGGTTTCTCAGCTTCGGGGCAAGAATATCCAGGGGAAGTGTGCTGCTCTTCAGTGTATCCAGAACAACGATGGGAGCCGAAGGAGAACTTAACAGTTCCCTCTCTGCCGTGGAAACCACGCAGTGTTTCCGCAGAACTTCAAGGTTCCGAGCCATTACCGCAAACGGCTTGGCAGGTCTTTTTTTCCGCTGTCTCAGCCTTTCAATCGCAACTCTGTTTGCCGCATCAGTGACCAGCAGATACCCGCCAAGCCCCCGAACCGCAACAATACTTCCCTGTGCCAGTTTACGTCGTGCCTCTAAAAGAGGGTCTTCAACCTGCCTAATATTCCCTTCGCCGTCTGCCCAGAACAACTGCGGACCACACACAGGACAGGCGATACTTTCGGCATGATACCGCCGGTTCGAGGCATCGGTGTACTCAGCCCGACACTCGCTGCACAGAGGAAACTCCTTCAAAGCAGTTCGTTCTCTGTCGTATGGCATGGCTTCAACAACTGTGTACCTTGGACCGCAGTTGGTACAAGTTGTAAAGGGATAGCGGTAATACCTCGAAGACCGGTTGAACACATCTGACCTGCAGTCTTCGCACATGGCCAGATCAGCTGGAATAGACACACGGGTTGAGCCGGTGGAACTGCTCCGGAGTATTTCAAATACCGGAGCTGCCTCATGCTTCTCAATCACCAGTTTTGAGACAGTACTGATTTCCTCAAGACGGGCTCTGGGGGGAAGCTTTCCGGCAATACTGCCGATAAATTCCTCTACGGTTTCACAGGGGCCGTCCAGCACCAGACGAACAGTTCCAGACTGGTTTCTGACCCACCCTGTAAGCCCGGCCTGTTTCACAATACGCGCCATTGCCGGTCTGAACCCCACGCCCTGCAGAATACCGCGGAGCTCAACCGTCAGACGAATGTAAGAAATGGTCAACACTGCCTCTTTTGTTTAGCCGAGCACTTTCTTCAGGGTTCTCTTAAGAATATCAGGCTGAACAGGCTTTTGAAAAACCCCTGTAAGAGAAAGATCAGCGTAATCGGCATTGTTTCTTAAGGCATCACCCACAGAGCTCAGCAGAAACACAGGTACATCACAGCCTGCAGATTTCAGGTCTCTTGCCAGCCCAGTTCCAGAATCTACCTCCTCCATCATAAGATCGGCTATCACCAGATCAGGTTTCTCCGACTTGAACTTCTTCAGTCCGTCTTCAGCACTGGAAGCGGTCAAAACCGTGTAGCCAAAACTCTCAATGAGAATCCTGAGAGCATCGAGCATATCGGTATCATCATCCACACACAGTATAACCTGTTTCCCGTCTTTCATAGTATTCCTCATTTCGACTGCACAAGCAGAAGTGCATCTGTCTTCAGCGGTTTTCTGCCGTGTTCCGGGTTACATAGTTTTCGAAATTACAATCTTCAAGCGCCTGTTTCATAAAATCCAGTGCACTGTCAAGGTTTTCCAGAGCCTTTGGTGATATCCGTTCACCAAACTGGTTGAATTCGTACCCTCTTATGCCCAGCATGTATGCTTCGGCCCTGCTGTTCAGAAGGTCTTCCGCCATTGCCATAAGCGCATCCGCGCTTATACTGTGCGAGGAAAAACTCATGTGACTTCTGGGAACCACAGCCTCGAAGTGAAAGGGTTCAGCCCCTGCTGTATCGGCATCTGCAAAGATCACGAAATCGTGCTCTGCAATAGCGGCCGCATCCTCAACTGCCAGCTGATAGTTGGAATCTACAGTAACCCCTTCAAGGTTCAGTTTCTCCATTCTCGCGGCAAATTCCGGCCCCAGGCCGTCATCAAGACGGCCCGGGTTTCCGTAACCAATGATCAAAACCCTATTTCCCTGCCTGCCCATCAGGTGGATCTCCTGTTGATTACCTGACCGTTGTGATCAACGACAGTGACAGTCAGAGGCATTTTACCCAGTGCGTGGGTGGCACATGACAGACACGGGTCGTAGGCTCTGATGGCAACCTCAACTCTGTTCAACAGACCTTCGGTTACCTCTGTCCCGGAAAGATATTTCTTCGCAACCTTCTCAACAGCCAGATTCATTGGAACGTTGTTGCTGGTTGTGGAAACAATCAGGTTTGCCATTGTTACCTGGTCATCCTCATTTACCCTGTAGTGGTGGAACAGCGTTCCCCTGGGTGCTTCAATAAGGCCGACACCCTCAGACCTGCGTTCTCCCTTAACCACCAGGTCATCTCCCTGCAGATCAGTGTCGTTGAGAAGGTCTCTAATCTTTTCAGCAGAGTGAAGAACCTCAATCATCCTGGCCCAGTGATAGGCCATGGTGATGTTGTTGGGTTTCCCGCCGGTGAGAGCCATGAACTCCACCCGCGCCTCTTCTGCTTCAGGAGTATCTATGAAATCTGCCGTGTTCACCCGGGCCAAAGGTCCCACCCTGTACCAGCCCTTATCTGTTCCAAGCTGCTTCATAAAGGGGAACTTCATGTATGACCAGTCTTTTACCTCTTCGGCAATGTAGTCGATGTAATCCTGAGAATCCACGTGATCGAATATTCTGTTTCCCTCTGCATCTATCGCCCTCAGTCCGCCGTCGTAAAGATCCATGGCCCCGTCTGCCCTGATAAGCGAGAGGTGGTTGGAGTTGAAGGAACCGAAGTCAGACAGCTCGTCCAGGTGTTCAACAGTGTAGTCTTTCGCGATCTTCAAAGCTCCCCGCGACCATTCGATCTGCTGATCGATATCTTTCAGGAGAGAATCCCTCTCTGCGATACTGAGATTCTTGTTGATACCGCCGGGGATTGCACCTGTTCCATGAATTTTCTTTCCGGCTGTAACCTTGATGATTTCCTGACCGTACTTGCGCATCATCACTCCCTGAACTGCAAGCTCAGGATATTTCTTGATCACGCCTATGATATTTCTCACCGCCGGGTCTGCGTCAAAGCCGAAAAGCAGGTCAGGGGAAACAAGGTGGAAGAAGTGAAGGGCGTGGGACTGGTATATCTGTCCGTAGTGCATAAGACGACGCATCTTCTCTGCAGTGGGGGTAAGCTTGTCTGCTCCCACGATAACATCCATGGCCTTTGCCGCAGCAAGGTGGTGAGACACAGGACAGATACCGCAGAGACGCTGAACGGTAACGGGAACCTCCCAGTAGGGACGGCCCTGAATAAACCTTTCAAAACCGCGGAATTCAACTATGTGCAGACGGGCTCTTGTAACCTGCCCGTTCTCGTCGAGAAGAATAGACACTTTGCCGTGCCCCTCCACTCTGGTAACAGGCTCTATGATGATCTTGCTGGTTTCACCCAAGATTTTCCTCCTTTGTATCAATCATACTTTATGACTTCGTAGGGCAGGTCCATGGGCTTGTTCTCAAGCAATGCGACCAGTGCCTGCCACAAAAGATCCGCCGGCGGCGGACAGCCTGGCAGATGGTAGTCCATCTTCACCACTTCGTGGCAGGGATATACCCTGTCAAGAATCAGAGGAAGCTCTTTGTCTCCAGGAATCTTCCCTGACGGATTGTAAACAGTGGGACCGTTGAGATACGCTTCATCAAGACATTCCTTGAGGGGAATGTTGTTACGCATGGCTGGAATGCCGCCCATTATCGCGCACTCGCCAACTGATATAAGAATGTCACAGTTCTCACGAAAATACTGAAGGTTGTGTACATTCTCCTCGTTGCAGCATCCGCCTTCAATCAGGCCAACTGCGCAGCGTCCGGTGAACTTCTTTATATCGTCTACTGGAGACTTGTCGAAATCTACCAGCTCAACAAGTTTCAGGATACGATCATCGATGTCCAGCAGGGACATATGGCAGCCGAAGCATCCTGCCAGTGATGCGGTAGCTATCTTTGGTTTTGCCATATTCTATAACCTCAACCTTGCTTTACCGCAGCCTTGCGGGACTCAATATCGGACCCGAGAGGCTGGGAGTCGTACTTGCGTTTTCCAATGGGTACAGCATAAGCACTGCGTTTCTTGAGAATAGCTCCCACAGGACAGTTCTCAATCGCCTTGTCCGTTACGGAAACATCTGTACCGGACAGGTCGGTGTCAGAGTTGAATGCCACCCGTTTGTGGATTCCGCGACCTACAAACTGGAAAACATTCTTGCCGTCCAGTTCCTTTGAGGAACGAACGCACCTTGCGCACAGAATACACCTGTTGTGGTCGATGTAGATATCAGGATGGCTGGCATCCACATCGTGCTTGTTGAACATGTACGGATACCTGGGAGCCAGCATTCCAAGCCTGTAACCTAGTGCCTGCAGCTCGCAATTTCCACTTTTCTCGCAGAATGGACAGTAGTGATTCCCCTCTACAAAAAGCATTTCAACGATGCTCCGTCTGATGTCGTTCAATTCTTCCGTTTCACTTTCCACAGACATACCAGGTGATACCGGCTGGGTGCAGGCTGTCTGGGGACGGTCGTTGACCATAACCGTACACACGCGGCAGCTGCCGAACGGGAGCAGATCTTTGTGGGCGCACAATCTGGGGATGTACATACCCGCCTCATCAGCCGCCTGCATAATGGTCTGACCCTGTGTGGCTTCTATCTCCACTCCATCCATGGTGAACTTTATTTTATCGCTCATTTGGAACCCTTTCTTCAGTCAGCGTAAATCACAGACTTGCGCCCCTGCAGATCTTCACCTGCGGCAAGTGCTTTGTGTATGTCAAAGGTTCGCTGCATACCGTCGCTGTTTTCTCTTACAAGCTTCTCGTACTCGCCGCGAAAGTTTTTCAAAGAAGTACGAACCGGGTTTGAAGAGGTCTGCCCAAGGCCGCAGCGGCTTGCAACTGCCACTGTTTTTCCAAGTTGTTCCAGGTAGTCAAGGTCTTCCGGAGTACCTTTTCCTGCAATTATTGCCTCAAGCCGCTGTTTGAGCAGTTCGTTACCCACCCTGCAGGGTGTACAGTAACCGCAGCTTTCCTCGCAGAAGAATTCCATGAACTCGTGGGCAATTTCAAGGGGATTTCTGTCTCTGTTAAAGATCATCACTGCCCCGCCTGTCGCGACATCATCGTAACAGATCTTTCTATGGAAATCGGCTTCACCGATAAGCTGGCCGGAGGGACCTCCCACCTGCACGGCATACGCGTTCTCAGCACCGGCTTTCTCCAGCATCTCACTTACCGTAATTCCGAACTCAAGCTCGTATACACCCGGTCTTGTGCAGTCTCCCGATATGCTGAGCAGTTTGGTTCCAGTGGAACCGGCAGATCCCATTTCGGCAAACCACCCTGCACCTTTGTCAAGAATTCTGGCAACGCAGCAGAATGTTTCCACATTGTTTACCGATGTGGGAAGTGTCAGATAGCCCTTCTGAGCAGGGAATGGAGGCCTGTTCTTCGGGTCGCCCCTCAGCCCTTCGCAGGAACTGATAAGAGCGGTTTCCTCTCCACAGACATAGGCACCGGCGCCCATCTGTATTCTTATATCGAAATCAAAGCCGGCTTTTCCGAGAATACTCATACCAAGCAGGTTTTTGTTTCTGCGCTGTGCGAGAATACGCTCCAGGAACGGTCTGAGGTAGGCATACTCTCCCCGGAGATACAAAACACCTGTACGCGCGCCTATTGCGTACCCTGCTATTGTCATCCCTTCAAAAAGCAGATCTGGTTTCTCGGTGAGGATGGTGCGGTCTTTGAATGTTCCCGGCTCACCCTCATCGGCATTGCATATCACAACCTTATCAGAACCGCTGGCGGCTCTGGTAAACTCCCACTTCATTCCCGTGGGGAAACCCGCTCCACCACGTCCGCGCAGGCGGGCGGTCTTTACATCTTTTATCACTTCAACTGCAGACATGGATAACGCTTTGTGAATGGCTGTTCCAGGCTCAAGATCGGCAAATACTACCGGACCTCGTTCTCTTATATTGTTGTTTACCATGGAGTTTACAAGAGGATCAGCATTGTTGCCATCTCCGAGCATGTGCATAAGATGATCTTCGTCCCCGTTCTGCTTTAGCGACTTCACAATTTCTCTCGCTGAATCGCTTGACAGCCGGGTTACTACTTTGTTGTTAACCAGCGCCGCCGGTGCCTGGTCGCACATTCCGATACACGGGGTCCACTCCAGGGTAAACTTCCCATCAGAGGTGGATTCGCCAAAATCGATTCCCAACTCTTCACGGAAAGCCTCCGCTACTTTCTCAACGCCCTGCATCTTGTCGATAATATCGTTGCACAGACGGATAACAAACTTACCTTTGGGTTCTTCCGACAGAAATGAGTAAAACGACACTACGCTTTCAACCTCAACTCTATGGGAATTCACCGCTCTGGCGATTGTGTTCATCGCCTGACTGGAAACCTGTCCAAAACGATCCTGAACCTCCCGGACGATATCCATCATCCGTGTTCTGTCATTACCGTTCTTTCTGCAGATCTGCTTTACGGCTGTTTCTAGATTCTCTGCCATTGAATACCAAGCCCTTTGTCATGAGTGTACAGAACAACATATTCCGAAAATGTTCCTGCTCTTATGGCAGCTGACTTTTTCGTACTACTGTTAACTTCTCAACTGCTTTCGCAGTATTGTTTCCGGCTTGTTTCCGCCCCCATTCCGCCGGAAAATAAGCAATGTACCTTCCTCTGTTCCTGCACCTGTTGATTTCTCTGCTCCATACCGCCCGGTGTTTTCCTCTGGGAATCCACCGGAAATGTTTCGTGTCTGTCGCCGGAATTCGCGTTAAATGCTGAACCGTTAGAGTTCGGCAGAAACACGTACTTCCTACTTATTATATCGGATTATGTGGAGAAAAATCAACACCTGAAACACCATATATTCATGCCTCATACCTCCCTGCACTGCAATATGTTATATGGTTTCAGAAAAGTTGCATTCCTCTAACAGTTACCTGTGTGAAACAGGCCTCCATAAGATATTAGAAGAATTAAGTCGGCTGACTACCTGACGAGAGTCTTCAAAAGTTTTACCGTCTCAGAAAGATCACTTACCTGCCAGGCGGCTGAATCATTCAAACCATTTTTGTTGGTGAAAACCACTTTCAGAAGAGGTCTGCCTCGGGATTTACCCAGAAAAGACTTTGGGGTTTCAATGGAAACAACTGATGTAATTGGAATGGTGATTGTTTTTTTTGGAAGCCACATTTCAGAAAAGATCTCGTCTTCAGTGATCACAAGTGAGCAGTTACCCCGCATCTGAGAATACCCGAGAGATTCCTGTCCGAAAAAATTCGCACTTGATTTTACAGAAACAACCTTCCTGCCTCTGAACCTCTCAAGCAGTTCCTCTGCTTTTTTTGTCTGAGCTTTTCTTGCGGCTTTCAAGAGTACGTAAAGCAGAGCCAGAGCTGACGCCACCAACAGAATTATTACTGGCATGTTCCCTCCTGTTCACAAACACGGCGGGATACTAAACCGGTGAGCTGTCTGCTCTCTGCTGCAGGTAATCAATGGCTGAAAGCGCTGCTATTGTTCCATCGGCCACAGAGGTTGTAATCTGACGGAACCTTTTCTCCCGCAGGTCTCCTGCAGCAAATACTCCCGGAACACTGGTGTTCATCTGGCGATCTGCAATCAGCTCTCCTCTTTCATTCATTTCAAGGATGCCCTTAAAAACAGCGGTGTTGGGCACGTAACCGATGAAGATAAAACAGCCCTCTGCTGGAATTACAGTTCTTTCTCCTGTCTCCTTAGAGGCTACAATCACCTCTTCCAGATGATCTTTCCCGGTGAACTCTATGATATCCTGCGCCATGAGGAAGTGTATCTTTTCGTTCTTCCGCGCCTCTTCCACTATCCACGGCTGGGCCTGAAATTCGTTAAACTCGTGAACAATGGTAACCTTTGAAGCATATTTGGTTAGACCCACAGCCTCTTCAAGTGCGGAGTTTCCACCACCGATGGCAACTATTTCCTTGTCTGTAAAAAAGTCTCCATCACATGTGGCGCAGTAGGAAATACCAGTTCCCATGAACCTCTGTTCGCTTTCCATACCCAGCTCACGGGGAACACCACCAGTGGCCGTGATCACCGCATGGGCATGGAACTTACCTTCATCTTCAACCTCAACCCACTTGTCTTCACCGTACAGGTTCATACCTGTAACAGGAGACTGGGTCATTACCCTGCATCCAAAGGCCTTTGCCTGACGAAGCATTGTCTGTGAAATGTTCCATCCGGAGGTAGTTTCCACGCCTGGATAGTTAGCCACGTTGTAGGACATAACCATCTGCCCACCTGCTGTACCGGAATCTATTATCAGTGTTTTTACCCTTGCCCGAGACAGATAAATACCGGCAGTCAGACCGGCTGGACCGGCGCCGAGCACGATAACATCGTATTTCTCACCCATGAAACTTCCTCCGGACTGGTTACAGATTACCTCTCATAAACTGATCAGGAAAACTCTCTGTCGAGTATTGTAGTAATCTGCTTCTTGTTCTGAATACTTGTTGTAGCAGCAACAACCTTACCGTTCTTGTAGTAGATGGTGAACGGAAGACCGTTAAATCTTCTACACTCCGGAAGCGATCTGATGTTGTATCCGGCGGGACCGTCAAAATCCATATCGCGGAAAACAACATTGGGGTATTTCTCCTCAAGATTTTCCATTATGTCGTAAACAGGAAGACACATGGGTCCCATGCGTCCGCAGCAGATCATAACATTTTCGTTGTTCTCAATAACATCCTTGTAATCAGCGTCTGTGTCTGTGTGCTTAAGATTGGTTCTTAACATTGCAGCAACTCCTTAAAAAAACAATAGTGGACCACCCACATAATGGCCGGTAATATACCGGAGGAATCGTGTTTCGTCAAGCTTCTTCGATAAGATGATTTCATATAATAATCTAACAATACTTATGTTTATTATACTATCTTTCCATACAACCATCCATTCGATATCTTCGTATGGTATCCTGCCACTGCTAAAGTTCAGGCATCCCCAGAATGTAAACCTGCTGATAAAATTCGGGGTTCACGGAATATGCGATGATCCCGAACTGATCTATGGTAAATTCCCAGAAGGTACTGTCCTCACCAACACCTGGTACAGAGGCGGTAAAGAGTTTCTCCCCATCGTAGTTGTATACATCAAACACCGGTTCGGAAACCGTTCCCCTTCGAACCCATATTCTCTGTTCCCCGTCCACATCAAGGTCACTTATGCTGTTTCTGTAAGGCTCAGGGTTGTAGGTCAATGCAACTCCATTTACCCCAAGTGCCTCAAGATAGGAAATCACATAAGTTCTCTCCTCTTCTATTTCCTCGTCGGTTTTCTCTATTTTTTCAACATCCTGCTCTATTTCAAGAAATAGCTCACCGTCCGCTCTGAATCCCTGCACAAGGTAAGCATCGCTGGTAAGCTCCGCAATGAACACATTACCGTCTCTGGCCGATGTGAAAACATGCCCCAGCATACTGTTCCGTAAAAGGGCAGTAAGATCGTTGGGGTCGAATGGGAATTCATACTCCCAGTACTTCGTAACGGGCTCCTCGCCATCTTCGTACAGACCAATGAAAGCATCAACGGTGACTTCGTTGTTTTCATTCTGATTTACTGCTATCCTCATAGCAGTGTATGAGTTACCCGCTGCTGCCACTGTACTCATCGGAGGGTTGTTGTAAAAAGGAGTTATCAAGCCCAGCCATTCTCCGTCAGGTGTAAACGCATGCATACCGCCACTGTAGGGTGATTCAACAAGTATTCTCCCGTCGCCGGCTACAACCATTGAAAAGGGATTCAGTAACTCTCCGGGACCACTGCCTGCATTGGAAATCTGTCTTACAAACTCACCAGCGGGGGTGTAAACGCGAACGCAGCAGGCAGAACGGTCAAGAACCAGAATGTTTCCACTCAGGTCATGGGCTATCTGCTGCACTGCCCCAAGCACATAGTTGCTGTCTCCCAGCTCAATACCTATTGTTCCGGTTATCTCCAGC
>Ga0164318_10000150_pt1 | contig 42669 bp, 44 predicted proteins | sample GuaBasSedimGuay9_FD_113734 | JGI IMG/M metagenome (GOLD analysis project Ga0164318, IMG submission 113734) | Subseafloor sediment microbial communities from Guaymas Basin, Gulf of California, Mexico - Guay9, Core 4571-4, 0-3 cm | ecosystem: Environmental > Aquatic > Marine > Hydrothermal vents... | reverse complement strand
GTCAAATCCGCAAGCATCATAGCAGCTTGACTATATTTCATGGCTAACGACATGTCACCTTCTAACTGTAAATCACCACTCATTAAGGCTTGTACTGGGTTCATTTCTTTAAATGCCAATTTTTTCCAGATTAACATCGGTGCTTTTAAGATCATACCTGGCTCCCGAGGTGGATCTTCACCCGGCTCAAGGAGTTTTATTCCAAGACACTTTCCATCCTTTAAATCTAAAAAACTTACAATTTCAAAATTTATTTCTCCACTTGGTAGCATTATAAATAACATTGACCCTTCAAAATCAATGCCCCACCCCTTAGCTGCTTCTTCATATTCTGGAGATTCGTTTAATACTTTACAATATTCTTTAGTCCATTTTTGCCCTATCTCTTTAATATCTTCAAAAGAAACCATTTAAATCGCCGTCCTAAATCTAAATATATGATTTTTAATACTATAAAATTTGGAAATTTAATTTTTAAAAATCTGATTTATCTAAAATATTAACAAAATTCTTTATAAATCTAATTCAATACTTTTTATAAAAATTTTAAATGGAAATTTATGTATGGCATTTCATAAATTAAATAACCTTTATTTGATTTAAAAATACAGAATAACTAAATTATATATATTATATTATAATCTATTTCTTATTATGAGTTGTTTTTATTGTTTAAATTTTCTAAAAAGTTTTCATTTAACTTTATTCTATTAATAAATAAATAAAAAAATAAAAAATGGAATTTGATGGATAAAACCTAGTTAAGGGGTTGGAGGGAGGGGGATTATTAATTAAATTGAAAAAAAGAAGATAAAATGGTCTTATCTTTCATCTTCCATTTTCATATTAAAACCTTTCCATTTAAAATTACCTTTTAATAGACCCATTTCCTGTCTTATCTTTTTGAAATTACTTTATTGATTGAAAATAAATTGAATTTTAAAAATTACATTTTCTATTTCTTTTAATATCTTATTATTAAGATATGTTCCATTAAAATAATGATCTTTGAAAATATATTCTAATCTAAACAATTTATATAGATATTCCAAAAATCTATAATGAATTTTCAGTGATTTTATATTACTTTTTTCGAAATTATTATTGCTTTTTTTGAAAAATATACTCAATAAAAATCTTCTTTTATGCTTTTTAAGTGGAATTTCTTTCAAAAATATTATTCCATTTTTTGTATTTAACATTAAAAAATTAATGTCTGCTAAATTAAGATTACCTTTAAATTTATTCAAATTAATATTTAGTGATGATGAAAATACTGTAAGTATGTCTTTATTTATTGAATCATTAATAAACTCTGATACTAATAATCCGTTCTCATCAATTATTAGGCAAGCAGATATATTTTCCTTATTACCCAATTCTGATAATATTTTTGTTAGAGCGATATGTCGATTTTCATTTGAATTGTATTTATTAAATTTAGAATTAAACTTTTTGTGATTCTTCATCATTTTATAATACACTCTCTGGATTTAATATAAAATCTCCTTTTTGATTCTTTAAATAATCAGATATTTTTTGTTTAGTTTCCTCTATTTCAAATAATATCAGACCAACATTTAATTTAGATGGAAAAAAAACTAACAAAATTATATTATTATAGACCAAGGTAATAATAGTTGTTAACCCATTTTCTTCACTATCAAGTTCTGTTTTAATTAAAATTTGATTTAATTTTTGTTTAGTGAGAAGATCGACTAATCGTTCTGACATTGATAATATGCCGGCTGTAATTGCTCCAATTTCCATATTTTGCATAAGATCATTTGAATTACTATTTTCATCATCTCTGGTTATTAAAAGTCCATCTTCTGTTATTAGAATTGACCTTGAAATACCACTATTTATTTTTAATTCATTTAAAAATTTTTGTAAAGGTTTTTCAGATATCATTGAATCTCCTCTTTTATTAAATAGTTTTGATAATCTTGTTTAATTTCTTTTACTATTATTCTTAATAATCGAATAAGAGCTTCTTTTACTCCAAAATTATTTTTTGCTGATCCTCCGAATGTTTCAAATTTTATGAGGTCTGAAACTTTTTCAGGGGGGAGAGCAATTTCTTGGTCTTGTTTATTTGCTAACACAACTAGTGGAATAGATTTGCCTAAAAAACAACGAGATTCTTCAATTAATGTTAAAGCATATCCTATTGATCCAGGATCTGAACTATCAATTACAAACAATATGCCATCACTTCCTTTACTTACAATATTTCGCATATCTTTAAAATGTAATTGTCCAGGACTACCCTTTAATTCAATAAGTTTACAGATCCAATCTTTATATTCATCACGTTCTTTTTCAAATTCAAACCAACTCATTAAAATACCATCTGTATTTTCTCTTGGTCGTGCCCAAACAAGATGTCCTAAATCAAATCCAACTGTTGTTGAAGATTCTTTTCCATAATATAATTCCCGTAACTTTTTTTCTATTGACATAGCGTTTGGATCCAGAGAATGAATTAAAGTAGTTTTCCCTGCTTGAAAATACCCACATACATAAATCTTATAATCATAAGTTTTTCCTTTTTTAATAACCATTTTATTTTACCTACTCAAATAAAAAATAAAAAATAAAAAGAAAATTTGTAAATTTATCCAAGAGTCATTTTTATTTTGTTTATTGCTTGTTCAATTTCAAATTGTAGTAATCCCTCTTTAGCATCGCTAGGTGCCATAGTAATTAATACTGCATTTTTCATTGTATGCATTAGAATTAATTTATCTGTACCATTTAATACCATTTGATTTAGTTTTCCAGCCCCTAAGGTATTACTCACTTTAGCACCAACTGAGCCTAAAGCTGCTGCCATCGCAGCAATAGCTTTTTCATCTGCATCTGAATGTAATGCGCTAGCAAAAACCTGTCCTCTCGGTGAAACTATGGCACTTCCTTCTATAACACTTTCCTTTTCCAAATCTTTCAAAATTTTAATTAATTTTTCAGATTTTGCACTCATTTTCATCACATTTACTTCTTTTCAAAATCATTACAAGAGGATTGTGAATCAATATTAACATAGATTTTCTTTTTTTCACACCATACTTGTCCATTCGAATTTTTTGTTCCTACAAATTTACAATCCAAACAATTTCCCATTTCACATCACTCCAGTGTTATTGTGAATTGAGAAGAATTTTCATCCGGAATGAATTCATATTTTTGTATTATACAATTCTTTCCTGTTTTCTCTTCGAGAAATGAGCTTAATATTGAAATAATCGGACTAGCTGGTATATAATCGTTAGGCCTATCTCTTAATAGTATTTTATCTGCTTGATTGAGAATGCTATCCCCTGTTTTTAAAGTTAAATTTGTATCGCTTATCTCAATAATCTCAGTCTTTTGACAAATTCCTGTTTCTTTAATTCTTTCACTAAATGATTTAATAATATCTTGAATACTATCACCTGTTATATCTAAGGCAAAATCATCTCGAATTATATGTGCAGCTTTTTCTTTGAATGCTCTGGCCATTTGAGCATTAATAAGTTGCGAATCTAGACCAACATTTTCTAGCGCCTCATTATATGCAACTACAACAAAATTCAGAAAATCTATTAATTTTCTCATTTCCATGATAATCACCAAATTACTATGTAATTTTTTTTATTTTTTTAAATTAGATATGATTAATTTTGAATAAAAAGGAAATTTAAATAATAATGTTTATTTTCTTCTGTCAAATTAAATTGGTAAAACATATTATATCAAATTCGATAACTCAAAAATTTTCAAAAAATAATTTTCAAAAAATCTTTAAAATAAAAAAAATTTAGATTGGCGATATCTCGTTTTAGATCAAAAATTAATACGGATTATAATCTATTCATAATAAAATAAATTTTATAATTTTTAAATCGTTTCTTTTTTATTCTATTTCGCATAATTGATCAAAAAAATTTATTAAAATAGGCACATATGGGTTTTGAATATTTAATTTAAAAATTCTTCTATATTCTGAAGGGTTTTCTTCTATTAAAACACCATTTTCTACCAATTCATTAATTCTTCTTGAAACTGTTCCAGATGATATACCTGAACGTCTTCCAATTTCTCGTACATTAAGCCATTTTTCACGATTTTCTTTCTTAAGAAATGTATTAAGTATTAAAATTACACTATTATTACCAAAAATTTTATCCAACATACAAGCACGATTTTTAATTTATTCACTGATTTTTTTCAATTTTCCAATATTTTTTTCATTTTTGAAAATTTGTATAAAATATTTGTAATGTTGCAATATCCGGGCAAATGACGAAATTCGAAACACTTAAATATTTCATAATGATAATTTATTCATGGATTAAAACTTTATAAAAGATTTTAAGTAAAAAAAGATAATTTTCACAAATAAAATTTTAACAAAATTTAATTTTGATAAATATGTATGCTAATAAATTTTTGTTAAGTGATAATAATTATTATAAATTAATAAGTAAATTAAATGAAGATGAAAATCATAATTTAAACAAATTGATTTATAAAGAAACAAGTTTTTTAGAAAAAATTTATTTTTCTTATATGAAAGATATTAAAAATTTAATTGAACAGAATATTCAAGAGATTGAAAAACATTTTGATACAATCTTATTTATCTCAAGTAAAAACTCTAAAATTATTGATAAATTTGAAAAAATAACAATAAAACCAGTATATAGAATTGATTTCGATTATTTTAAAGAAAATGATGTATATTTTTCTAACTTGAAAAATGTAGAAAAAAAAGTAGACTTAATTTTAAAAAAAAATCATAAACAGAATAATATTTTATTAGTTTTTAGTGAATTAATTAAATTTTTAGATTATTATGATTTTCAATCAATTGAGAATTTTTTTCATTCAATTAAATATAAATTAAATAAAACTAAATTTACACTGGTTTTTTTGATTTATGAAAATTTAAATTCAATGAAAGAATCTCAACAAATCAAATTTAATAAGATAATGTCTTCATTAATTGAATTTCCTTATTCTAACATTATAGATTTATTATCACATCCAATTAGAAGAATTATTATTAAGCTATTGATGCAAAAAAGTTCTCTAAATTACAATGAAATATTTTATAATATTCCTCTTGTAAGATCTTCAAATTTAGCTTACCACATTAAAATTTTATTAAAAGAAAATATAATTTCAAAAAATGGCCGATTATATAGTCTTACACAGAGAGGTCTTTATATCTGTAATTTAATCAATTTATTAGAAACCTTGAGTTTGGTAGATCCTGGATCTTCTATAAAAATAATGTGATTATTTTTTTGTTTTTTATCATCGAATATTTTATTTTAACCAAATCAAATTTTCATATTAAAAAGTTAAAATTTATATAAAAAATTTATATTTTCTAGTTTCCAAAAATCAATTTAATTTTTCCTAATTATATTTAAAATAAATTTAGAAATTAATAACTTTATTGTATTAGTCCAAAAAAGTGAATTTGTTATTATTTATTTATTTCAAAAAGTGAAAAATATCTATTTGATTAAATTTAAATTTTCATAGATAGCTAAAATATTGCTTAAAAAATAAAAGACATGGTATATTTAATTACAATTTTGTTAAGGTGTTTATTAGATGCGATTTATACAAGAAAAGTGTACAAGATGCGGTGAATGTTTGTATAAATGTAATTATTTAGATTTAGATTTAGAAGAAGCAAAGAAGGAAATAATAAATTTGATAGATTTGGGTGATTCATTTATTTTATCGGAATGTGTAACTTGTTATGCGTGTAATGAGTATTGTAAAGAGAATGCAAATCCTTTTGATTTGATTGCAAGTTTACAGGAAATAAATAATACATTTAATATTGACAAAAATTTGCTTAAAATGTTAGAGAAACAATATGCGCCATATGAATTTACATTAAATTTGGAAAACAAGGGTCCTTTAATGTCTCAATGTGCGTTTTTTAAAAGTCATAGTAAATTATTTAAAGGAGATTTATTTGAAAATTTAACCTTAATAGGTGGAAGGTCTGTTTTTTGTAATTTGATTTATTTGCATACTGGTCAATATAGCCTGATAGAAAAAAGGGCACCATTGATTGTTGAAAATGTTAAAAAGGCGTTAAAGAACTTTATTAGCAAAGAATTGATCTGTTTTCATGACGAATGTTATCTTTTTTTTCAGAAATTTGCACCTGCATTTGGGATAGATGTTCCATTCAAGCCAATTCATCTATATGAATACCTTGTGAGATATTTGCAAAAAAATAAAGAAAAAGTAAATTTACTTAAAATGAAAATAGCATTTCAGAGATCATGTTCAACGAGATTAACACCTGAGAAAGACGATTTTTTGGACGAGATTTTTAGATTGATAGGTGTAGAACGTGTTAAAAGAAAATTTGATTATGAGAATGCAATGTGTTGTCAAGCGCCGTTATTAGGTTTCTTAAATAAAAAGGAATTAGCTATCGAGAACCAAAATAAAAATATTAAAGATGCTCTTGACAATGGAGCTGAAGCGATGATATTTATATGTCCAATGTGTTATGATACTTTAAAAGCCCAATGTGAAAAGAATGGATTAATACCTTTATTTATAACTGATTTATGTCGAATTGCATTAGGAGAATTATCAATATCTTAGATTAAAGATATATATTGAATTAAATTTAAGTCAGATACAGATTTTCATTGAGTTTTTTCCCTTATTATTGTAATACTTAATCTTTTTATGATTAATTTTCAAAAAATAAAAATTTAATTAATTAAATTAGCAAAATTACCAATAGATTTTATAGATTTTTTGTGTATATTCCAATATTGTTTAGAAATCATAAAAATCATATATTTTTTCCCAAATTATAAGTCATTCAAAATCAAAAATCATTTATATATATAATACAATAAAGAAAATGAAGATGATTTAAATGGTCCAATCATATGTAAGTCAATATTTCGATACAAATGTGTATTTATTTATTTCAGTAATAATCATTGAATCAATTTTATTGATGATTGTCCTTTATAATTATAATAAAAAGAAGACAAAATATGATGGAACGACAAGAAGAAATATTATTATTTGGGGGTATTTTTTTCTAATAATAATAATAACATCAATTATAATATTGATATGGAAAATTAATTATAATTATTGGGATTATGAGATTAAAGATATTGTAGAAAGAATATCTAATATATTAATTTTTTTGGCTTGTTTAATAAAAGTATATGATGTAGAAAAAGTATTAAATGAATCAAAAAATTATAAAGGTTATTATTTTTCTATTTTGATGTTAATTGTAATGATAATAATGGTCTTTATTTCTCCATCATTATTAAAAACATTTAGTATCATTCAGATTATCTTTATTATTTTCATATTTGCTGGATTTTCGATATTTCCAATTATTTATTTATATTTGGCTGTAAAATCAGGGGGGGAGGTTAGGTATAATTCATTAAAAGTATCGGCAGGTGCTGTATTTATTGGACTTGGATTTTTATTTAGATATGAAAATTTAATTGGATATTTAAACATTAATCCCATATTAGATCAATTAATTGATTTTTTAAATATTACATCGCCGATATCAATAATTATAGGGATAATTCTAATATTTTGGAGTTTCTTAAATGTTCTTAAATTAAAATAATTGAGATAATAAAAATAAATAGGGACAAATGGTAAAAAATACATTTAAAATAAGTTAAAACTAGTTTTATTAATGAACAATTAAATTTATGGAAAAATAATTAAAGAAAATAAGATTTCAAAACAAAATTCTATTTAGGATTTACTAACTTAACTCTAAATTCACAAAAATTATCTCCACTTGGCATAGACTTGAGTAATTCTAGTTCAAAACCTTCATTTAATATCTTAAACCATGTTGGATATATCTGTTTATCTACTTCATCACATCTTACTACTTGATCTCTGTTTGATTTTACTAAATTATTATACCAGATGCAATTTTTAACAATAATTTTGAATTCTTTCTCTGAAACTTTACTGATTATTGCATTAGTACCTTCTAAATCATAATAAATTTCTAAAATTCTGATAGCTTCATCTATTGTGCAATTATTTTCTATATTTTGTTGTTTTTTAAGTCTCTTCATCATAATTTTTCCAAAAATCTTCCAAACCTCACAATCAATATCAAACGTTTTTTTAAAGCCAAATCTTTTTTCACATTCTAAAAACCAAATTCCATCGATTGTTATAAAGATATCTTGAAGTTGTTTAATTTTTAATCGATATTGGGAACTTTTATTCATTATAACGCCACTTTTTTATTTATTTAATTAAATTAGTATTAACATATTCAAAAAAATTTCTATCATTCTTATTTTTCAGTGGAATTATTGAGTGCCATCAATTCTTTAATTTTTTTAAGAGATATATTAAAATCATCACTTATAATTTTAAGTCCATTGAGTCGGTCTAAGGATATTTCTTCTTGAATGTCCAAGATATTTGAGAAATTACGTTTAATTGCATTTAATTTTGCATTATCAATCATGAGTTTAAGTGATGCACCAGTAAAACCTTCCGTCATTCTTGCTAATTCATGAAAGTCAATTTTATCATATAAAAATTCATTTTTAGTCAAATTTTTTAAAATTTCAAGTCTCTTTTTTTCGTCTGGTCTGTCTATATTTATCAAGATATCAAATTTTCCAGGCTGTAATAGTGAGGGATTTACTGCATTAATATCATTAGTTTCACCAATTAAAAATATAGTATATTTTGGATCAATTTTATCTATTAATTCGAGAATTAAGGAAATGACCCTTTTTTCAGGGACTAATATATTATTAGGATTATTCGGAGCAAGTAAATCAATATTTGGGATATGAATTATAGTTGGTTGGTTATTTACAGCCTCTCTAAAAATATCTATTAACTTTTTTTCAAATTCCTCGGCATATTTACCAAAAATATCTAAAAAATTGAGCGAAATAAAATTAACTGCCGTTTGATCTACTATTGATTTTATTAAAGATGTTTTACCACACCCAGATGGGCCATATAATAAAATTCCTTTGAATTTTCTAATATTTAGATAGTCATAGATCTCGGGGTGATTAATTGGTATTTCAATGATTTCTCGTAATTCTCGAATTTTATCATTTAATCCTCCGAGATTTTCATAATTATTTAGGTCATCATCCGAATTCAAATATAATTGTTTTTTATTTATAATATTTATATTTGTATTGGTAGAAATTACAAGAATACCTTTTGGTAAAGTCTTTTTTACTCTAAAAATAATTTCTTTATTCAGTCCAATAGTAACTAAAACAATATCTCCTTCAATTATTGGATAATTTATCAATTTACTTTGGATAAATCTTTCCAGATAATTGTCTTCCTTTAGTTTCATATTTATGGGCTCAAGAACAACTGTATTGGCATTTTTTGTAAATGCTTTCCTGATAGACACTTTTTTTCCCACTTCTACCTTAGCATTAGTCATAGTCCATTTATTTAATCTAATAATCTTTTTTTCTTGGTCTTCCGGATATGCTGGCCATGCAACGCAGCATGTTGTCCTATTTCCTGAAATTTCTATTATGTCTCCTGTATATATCTCTATACTATTCATAGTATCCTCATTAACTCTAACTATATTTCGATTATCGTCCCGACTTCTAGCTTGTGCCACTACAAGTTTGATTTCTTCGTTCATTAAAATCACTATTATTTTAAATTTGCGACTAAATATCTGATTCACAAAATTTTATAGAAATTTTTTAAAAAATTAGAAAATTCTATTTAAATCATTTACTATTCACATAGATATTTTGCAATGGAATTAAGAAAAACTAAGAACGAAATAATTTATAATTTAATTATATTTGAGTTTTTTTAATTTCCGTTGCTTTCATTATTTTAATTTTTAATTATCTCAATTTATTTTAAAATAAAGAAATCATATAAAATCATATATATTATTTAAATAACTATATATTTTACTTTTTATGATTTTTATTTAATAAATTTATAATATTTAGAGTAATATCACAAAAATAAATTTGTAATTGAAGTGAATTTAGGCTTCAAAATGGGTAATCTATCTTAAAAATTGTTATTACAAGACGTAAAAATTTTAAATTACATTATTTTGATGATGTTTAAAATAATAAAGATTTAAAAATGCTTTTGCGGCTCGTTCTATACTTGGGAAAATTGGTATAGAATATTTAATAAATTTCTCTTTTAATTTTTCTCGTTGTTTTATATTTGCAAAGGGTAAAGACATTAAAAATGGTTTTTTATAATTTTTACAATGATTGAATATTTTTAGAATATTTTGAAAATAGATTTCATATCTCTCATCAAATTGACGGGGTGCATATGTTTCGAAAATTACTCCACCAATATAGGGCTCGCTAATAGCTAACTTACATATTTCAGAAAATTTTTCAGATCTTCCAATCCAAGGTAGGTCAAGAGGGTTTGAAATACTCCCAATTGAGATCATGGATTTCATTTTTGTTTTAGTCGGTTCTTGGATTTCTGGTACCTTTATTCCCAGATTTATAGTCCGATCAACTCCCAATACAGCTTTACCGCCGCTCCAAGTAATTATAAGAAGACTTTTTACAGTTGGGTAATATTCTTTACAAAAATAAAAAGCAATCGTAGAATCGATGAGTTCTTCATATGTTTCTATTTTAATGGCATTTGATTGCTTAAAAATACAATTCCATAAGTTAGAATTCGATGCAATTGTCCCAGTATGAGATGATACAGCTCTTTTACCATCGGATGTGGTCCCTCCTTTTAATAATAATATTGGTTTTTTATTTTTTTTAAGTATATCAATTAATATTTTACCCTCCAATTCATTGAACCGAGAAAAACCCTCGAAATAACCGGCAATTATATCTGCCCTATCGATTTCGCTAAAATAAGAAATAAAATCGGAAAACTTTAAGCTAATAGAATTTCCTATACTAGCAACATTATGAAAATTTACCCCATAGTCATTAGTCCGGATAACATATCGTGTAGTTAAATCTCCGGAATGAGATACAAATGAAACGCATCTTTTTTTGCATTCTTCTTTTGAAAAATATGGGCTATAAGAGAGTCTACCTTCAGTGGAATAAATTCCCATGCAATTCGGTCCTATGGCTTTTGTATTACTATTTTTCAATAAATTGTAAATTTCATTTTCAATTTCAATACCTTTCTCATCATATTCTCCAAGTCCAGCTGAAAATATGTGTAAATTAAAAAATTGTTTTTCTATACATTTTTTTATTACGTCAATCAGTTTATTTCGATTAACAGCTATTATTGCGAGGTCTATTTTGTCAGGTATTTTTGAAATATCTTTAAAGCATTTAATTCCAAAAATATTATCTTCTTTTTTAGAAACCAAATATAGATTACCCTCAAAATTTCTTTCAATAATGCCTTGAATGTACCACGGAATTTTAGTAGATGCCTCAATTATAGCAATTGATTTTGGGTGAAATAATTTGTCAATATACTCTTTTATTTTCAAAATATCACCAGAATAAAAAAAATAGATGAGATTTTTAAATTTATTTTTCCCAGCGTCTTCTTAACCATTTTGGGAGGATAAAACCAAGGTACACAAATAACTCGCTCAAAACTACGAAAATCCAGGCAAGATAATAAAAAATAGTAAATGCTCCGCCAAATCCAGGAGTTATTATTTCATCAAGAACAAAAAAAATGTTAATAAATAACATAAAAACTCCAGAAAGTCCTATAAATTGACTTCCTCTTTTAATTACCATTTTGTTAGTCCTTGAAGCACTGCGAAATGAAATAAATGCCATATAAATTGTAACAAATAATGTACATAATGCATTAAAACTCCAAATATCCGTAAAAATTTGTTCTGCATTTGTTCCAAGATAAGTTATTGTAAATGATAACCAAGACATTGAAATTATAGCAAATGCATTAATTATTAAATAAATTATTAACAGAACTTTACTTTTCTTAAAAAAATTCTGGAGAAAAATCATCAAAAACGAGTTTCCTATAGCAAAACAAGTCAATGCTATAACTATAAAAAAATCTGGTACATAAGTTGGTGCAGTATATGAATAGAAAGTCCCTGTATTGATTAAATCCATAAATTTTACAATTCTTCCTGAAGATGTGAAGACACCACTCAATATCCACCATATCATAGTAATTGCCATATAAAGCCTTGGTTTAGTCCTATTTTTCAAATATTTATATATAAATAATCCCGAAATAATTATAATACCGGAAGAAATGCAAATTTCAAAAATCATTGCAAAAAATATATTCCAACCAGAAATCATTTTTAATCATCTATGAATTATTAATATTTAACTATTATAAAAATTAATTTAATTTTGTTGAAGATGGTCTTGATTTTATGAATTACAGTAAAGATGATAAAACCAAAACTAAACTCTATAAATTATTCCAAAAAGCAATGCGTCTTTATAGAGATGAAAAATGGGATAAAGCATCTGAAATTTTTAAAAAAGCTGGATACTTAGCAAACCAGATAAATGATAAAACAATAGAATCAGACTGTATTGAATATATAGAAAAATGTATGATAAATTTACAAGAAAAAATTGATAAAGAAAAAGAAGAATTAGAAAATTCATTTTCTAAATTATATGAATAAAAGATTTGTCCATTTGATTTCATATATTTAGTTCTAAATTGTTTTATTTTTAAATATAAATTTTTTAAATTTAATTTATTAATGCATTTTTCCTTAAATTTTCAGTAAATTATAAATATAAGAATATATCACAATATTATTTTGTTTTTATTTTCAAAAAGTTGTGAGAAGATAAAATTGACTGAAAGTGTTTATAAAATTATAGAATTAGTAGGCTCTTCTGAGAAATCTTGGGAAGATGCTATGAAGAATTTAATCGATGAAGCATCAAAAACTCTTCGTGATCTTAGGATTGCAGAAGTAGTAGAAATGGATGTAAAAATTGACAAAAATAAAATAGTTCTTTACCGAGTAAGAGCCAGACTTTCATTTAAATATGAAGGAAAATAAATTATTTAGAAGTAAAAGTTAAATTCTAAAAAATTTTCCACTTTTTTTATTATAAAAAGTTGTGAAATATCTCCAAATTTTATATTCTGGAATATATCATTAGATTTTCTTATTTACGGTAGATATAAATTACATTTACTTCTTTTTAATATTTTTCTAATGTGTTTTAGAAATTCAATTAAAAAATAGAAAAAATTAATAAGAAATCTTAAATTTTAAATCATTTTTTCAAGAAAATATATAATAATCCAAAAGACATTATCGCTAAAAATGCGTATAGTACTTCAAATCCAGGAATTGCCGCCGTGATGGGCATATTTTGAACATTAACCATGACAATATCATAATTCATTAGATCATATTTATCAGTAACTGTTAAATTAATTACGTGAACACCTAAACCCAAATTATCAATATTTAATGTCAATGTATCATCCACTAAATTTCCTGAACTATAAGATTGTCTATTTTCAGTTATTGTTCGTGATTTATGTAATTTAGTAATAACAGACCATTTAATTTCATTACCTGTAGTGCCTCGAATTATTGTTTTATCTTTTGGTGAACCTAATGTTGGCCCAACAACGCCTCCACTTAAAACTGAAACTCTTCCACCACTATCAGACCAGATAAAATCGTCTATACCATTTTCATTAACATCAATGTTTGCTATTAAATCCTCTATTTGATAATCGCTTACTTTTTTGTAAATAAATCTTGTTCCATTGTGAATACTTCTGACATGAATTTTGCCCCAATTATCTCCAGATGCAACTAATCCTTTAAAATTTGAAACAATAGGTGGGGTATTACAAACAATCCGACATCTGAAATTTTTGATCCATCTATAGTATTTCGTAAATTTCCTGCGCAATCAAAAAACGTATTATCAATATTATATTCAAGAGAATTTCCTTGTTTCAGTTCACTTACATTCCATTTTACAGCTCCGGTTCTAGAATTTAAACCCACAGTTCGATGATCGATAGACGATGTTAAATATATTATATCTTTATATCCATCATTATCAATATCGGGAACTGATATAAGGTCATAAACTTGGTCTTTTGTAGAAACATTCTAAATTTTAGTTCCAGTATTTCCATATAGATGACTAACAAATGTTGGATTAATGAAACCCTAACCGACCATTACTTCACTTATTCCATCGCTATTAACATCTTGGAATTTCTTTACTTTAACAACTTGATCAGTAAAGGTAGAATTCCAAATTTCAATGCCGCTAAGACCATTTAAGCAGAACAATTTATGTAATGGCCCAAACTCAACCAATATATCCCTATATCCACCATTATTAGCATCATCTCCTTCTGAAATATAATATATTATTGCTGTTCCTTTAAAATTCCAAATATAACTTCCATTTATACCATTTAAGCAATGTACATCATAATTATTATCAAAAAAAACTATTTCTTGTTGACTATCTCCAGTATAATCTTGAACTGCAATTATTTGTGAGACTTTATGTGGAACATGTTTCATCCGGACTACTGCCCCAGTTAAGCCATTTAGAACTAATATAATACCTTTATTGGAAGATATATTCATCCCACCCACTACGATTTCTGCGACTGCATCATTTCCAAGATCTAACATTTTATCAATATCTTTAAAATCAATATTTTTGGCATTAATAAAATAATTCCAGAGTGGAACTCCTCCAGCATCCCATTTTTTATTATTTACTTCTATTGTTACCAGTTTTCCTTGTAATTGAACATTTGTTATATTAATGAATGATGATATTATCATTAATAAACCCAAAAATAAAGCTACCAATATTATATATTTTCTAAAAATATTTCTATATTTCCTATTTTATACCCAACTTCATTTATTTTTTCGAAAATATTGCATTAGTGAGAACTTGCTTTGTATATATAAACATTTTCGTAATATTTATGATTTAATTTAGTCCAAACAAGGCGAAATTAATTTAAAGAAATTCGGGAAATTTTGTAAGTTCTGAACTTTCTTTAACAATAATAATTTTTTCAATTAATTATTTTAAATTAAAAAATCATATTATTATTATAATTGATAAAAATTTATTTATTTGGTTATTCAGTTAAGAGATTTTCAAAATTAATAAAAATATGAAAATTTATGGTTTTTTAAGTTGCAATTATATTTTTAAAAAATTTATTTTAAAGAAATTTTTTATTAAGATGGACTTATTCTTGATAGATTTAATTATTTTAAATATATTTTAATTTATGAAACAAAATATTTTTATCAAAAATTACAATGAATTAGAAAAAAAATTAAGTGAAATATTATGACAGGAATTATTGGTTATCAAATATACATCCCCCGTTATCGAATAACAAGTAAAGAAATTCGAGCAATATGGGGATTAAGTGCTTCTGGTATCAATGAGAAATCAGTTCCTTATAAGGATGAAGATTCAATATCAATGGGGTTAGCATCTGCATTAAATCTATTAAATAATTTAGAACTTAACTTGACTACAATTGGTTCTTTATATTTTGCAAGTATTTCATCGCCATATATTGACAAGCCAGTATCTACTTTATTAGTTTCCATGTTAGGACTTAATGAAAATGTTTTTACAAGTGATTTTGGTGGGTCTGCTCAAGCAGGGGCAATGGCGTTAATAAATTGTAAAAATATGGTCTTTAATACAAATTCAAATGGTTTAATAATAATTTCAGATTGTTTAAAATCAAGACCTGGTTCAGTTCTAGAAAGGTCTCTTGGTGCTGGAGCAATTTCCATTTTAATTGGGAATGATAATCCAGTAGCATCAATTACTGGTAATTATTCATATTCTATAGAAATTTCAGATCGTTGGAAAGGCGTTAATTCGGATTATAAAGTCGGCGATGAGCGATTTACAAGGGAATTTGGGTTTATCCCCTCAATTAAAAATGCTATTCTTGGGCTTTTAGAGAGTACTAATAAAGATTTAAATGACTTTAAACATATAGTTATACAGCAACCCAATGGAAAAGCTCCTGAATATATTGCGAAGAGTATGAAATTTGATAAAAACAAACTAAAAGAAGGAAATATTGCCAATTATTTTGGAGACCTGGGGGCTGCCTCTGTTTTTATTGGGCTTGCTAAAGTCTTGGACTCTGCTAATTCTGGTGATGAAATATTAATTGTTGCTTATAGTTCTGGAGGAAGCCAGGCAATAAGTCTAAAAGTTACAGATAATATAAAGACCTTCAGAAGTAATCCTCCTGTCCAATATTTTATAGAAAATAAAATAATAGTAAATTATTCAAAATATTTACAATTTTTAGGACAAATATAAAGGAGTTAAAGATAAAATTGACCGATTTACCCTATGTTTGGAGACAAAAGAATGCATATTTACAGTTTAAAGGGTACAAATGTAAAAGATGTGAGAGAGTTAATTATCCTAAAACATTAAAATGTATAGAATGCGGGAGTGAAGAACTTGAGGAGGTACAACTTGCTCGTACTGGACGAGTTCTAACATATATTGTAAATTATTATATGCCTGATGAATTCGATAGACCTCTAGGACAAGGTGTTATAGAGATGGACGGTGGTGGAAGGTTGATGACGCAATTTACAGAAATTGAATCGGAGAAAGATATTGAAATCGGGATGCCAATTGAAATTGTTATTAGAAGGATGTCAACAAAAGATGGACTAAATTATTATGGGCCTAAAATCAGACCATTAAAAAAGGAGGAAAAATAAATGCGCGGTAAAGTAGCTATTATTGGTGCAGGACTTATAAAATTTGGCGAATTATTTGATAAAAGTTATTACGACCTAATAGGAATGGCAGCGAACGCTTGTATTGATAGTGTAGATAAAGGAATAGATATAGAAAAAGAAGTCGAGGCCGCTTGGATTGGGACATGTATGGGTGGAATTTCTGCTCAACGAGATGTCTTATCTGGCGCTGGTCTAATAACTGCACTTCCATATTTGAAATTAAAGCCAGTTACAAGAGTCGAAAATGCATGTGCTACAGGTTCAGATGCTTTTAGAAATGCGGCTTTTGCTGTTGCTTCTGGGGTATATGATGTTGCAATTGCTGTAGGTGCTGAAAAAATGCGAGAAAAAGAGCCACAAAACTTTCTCCGATATGTGGCAGGTAGAGAGCAAGTATTAAACCGTGGTCTAATTGCTCCTTCCTATTTTGCAATGTATGCTAACGCATGGGCTAAAAAATATGCAAGTGATGAAAAATTGAGGACATATATGTCTAAAGTAGCTGTAAAGAATCATCATAATGGCTCTCTATGTCCATATTCTCATTTTATGTTTGAAATAACCGAAGAACAAGCGAGTACAGCTCCACTTGTATCTTATCCTTTCAGACTTTTTGACTGTTGTCCACAAACAGATGGCGCTGCAATGGTAATACTCTGTAAAGCTGAATTAGCTAAAAAATATACTGATTCTCCAATTTATCTATTAGGGACTGGGCAATCTGCAGATGTTTATTGGATCCCAAATCGCCAATCGTTAACCTCTGCTTTAGCAACAGTAATGGCTGCTAAAGAAGCTTATAAAATGGCTAAAATAGAACCTAAAGATTTAGATTTTGCGGAAGTCCATGATTGTTTTACGTTTACAGAATTACTTGATTATGAAGATTTAGGGTTCTGTAAACCTGGTGAAGCTGGTAAATTAATAACTGAAGGTGAAGTATGCTTGGGTGGACGACTTCCAGTAAATACAAGTGGTGGGTTAAAAGCCAAAGGCCATCCAATTGGTGCAACAGGTATTGGACAAATATGTGAAAATTGGTTTCAACTTCGGAATGAAGCTAGAAAAAGACAAGTTGATGGCGCCGAAATAGGACTACAACATAACCTTGGTGGGCCACTAGCAATTGGCTGCGTCAATATATTTACAAATAAAAAACCTTAAAATTTTCTTTCTATTATATTCTTTTCTATATAATTTTAATATTCTTTTAAAAATAGAATATCTAATATAATTTATGTTTTTAATAGTTATTAGAAATATTTTTAGAAATTATAATGTTTAAATATTTTACTTTTTCATCATTCTTACATTCTTGATTCTCAAATATTGATTCGATTTATTTGAAGGTAAATTCATTGTTTAGATTTGAAATAATTAAAAATGATGAAAAAACAGATGCCAGATTAGGAAAAATCATTACCAATCGCGGGATAATTGAAACTCCAGCATTTATACCTGTGGCTACAAAAGGGGCAGTTAAAATGCTACATTCAAAAGAAATTTCAGAAATTGGGGCACAAATAATAATTACCAATGCACTACACCTATTTTTTAACCCAGGAGTCGAAGTAATTGAAGAGTATGGCGGAATTCATAAATTCATGAATTGGAGTAAGCCAATTATTTCTGATTCAGGTGGATTTCAGGTACAAAAACCAAGATATTTTAAAAAAATTACTGATGATTTCATTGCCTTTAGAAATCCGCTTAATAATCAAATATTTAAATGGACACCTGAAGAGTCTATGCGTATTCAGCATAAAATCGGCGCAGATATTATTATGGCATTTGACGAATGTACTTTATATGGAAAAAATTATGAATACATGAAAAAATCAATGCTTAGGACATTAAAATGGGCAGATCGATGTAAAAAGTTTCACGAAGGAAAATCTTCACAAATATTATTTCCGATTGTTCAAGGTGGTACTTTTGATGATTTAAGAGAATATAGTGCAAAAAAAACTACTGAATTACAAACTCCTGGTATAGCAATCGGTGGTCTTAGTGTAGGAGAACCCAAAGAAATTACCTATAAAATGTTAGATGTTGTAAATCGAAACTTACCAAAATCTCGTTTAAGATATTTAATGGGTATAGGAACACCTGAATTAATTTTTGAATCTGTTTCGCGCGGCATTGACCTATATGATTCAGTATATCCTACAAGGACTGGAAGACATCGTAGTGCATTTACATCAGAAGGTCTTATTAAAATTACAAAAAGATGTTATGCCAGAGATAAAAATCCTATTGACATTGATTGCAATTGCTTTGTTTGTAAAAATTATTCCAAAGGATATATTAATCATTTATTTAAATCGGACGAACCTCTTGGTAAAAGATTAATGGTATTACATAATGTCCATTTTATAATTGATCTTTCTAGGAAAATACGGGATTCTATTCGGAATGGCACTTTCCTTGATTTCAAAAAAAGCTTTTTAAAAAAATGGTTTAGGAATAAAAGTAATGAATTTAAAAAATATCAAAAATTGGGATGCCAAATGGATCTGTAAAATTTACAATTTACAAATTCCGTCCTTTTTACAATGGGTGATTAAAATTTTTACTCATTTGTGTTCAAATATCATTTGGCTACCAATTTGGGGTATTTTATTTATTTTATTTTTTAGAAATAGCGTTTTAATACAATTTCTTTTATCAACTATGGTAATTGATCTGTTCATTGAGCTTCCCAGCAAATTTTTCTTTAAAAGAAGGAGACCATTTGTCTCGCCTTATCCAAAATGTAAAATTAACAAACGCGATATTATGAAAGCTAAGAGCAATTCATCATTTCCAAGTGGACATGCCATGTTTTCTATGGAATATCTATTTTCTTTTGCTTTATATTCTTCTGGTATTTTTCAAATATCGTTTATTATATTTTGGATAATTCTTGCTTTATTTATTGGTTTTAGTCGCGTTTATTTAGGTGTACATTTTCCAACAGATGTTCTTATTGGCTTTTTACTTGGGATAATTGTAGTTATAATTACAATTTTCTTGTTTCCATATATTCAATATATATTATTTATAGGTTTAAGTTATTCTGGATTATAAATTATGTTAATTTTAAAAGTAAATAATCAGAATAAACAGTTTAGATGAAATAGTTTATAATTAATGATTACAATTTGATAAAAATTAAATTTTAATAATGAGATACCAAAAAATAAAAAAAATAGTATTCTTTAGAAATCGATTTTTTTTCCTTCCCATGCATGTTCAAAAATCTTTTTAAATTCTTCTTCTGAAGTGGATCTTGGGTTAAAGACTGCTACTACATCAGTTTTAGCAAATTCTACTAATCTGTCTAAATTTTGATCCCAATCCGATTGAGAAATACCGAGTTCTTTTAACGAAAGAGGAAGCCCCAGCTTTTTGATAAAATCTCTAATAAAGTTAACCAATGTATTTGTTGGGCTATCATTAATAGGAATATTGAGACTATTAAGTATATCTGTGTATTTTTTTTCGCTAACAAGTTTATTAAATTCCAAAACAAATGGTAGCATTGTACCTACGGCAATCCCGTGTTGAATATGATGTACAGCACCCAGTGCATGGCCACAAGAATGTGCAATACCACAATTTGAATTTCCAAACCCAATGCCTGCAATAGATGCTGCATTATGGACCTTCTCTCTAACTTTTAGGTCGTTTGCACCATCTCCTGCTGCTTGTGGAAGATATTCGAATAGTAATTTAAGTGCATGTATATTTAATCCTTCAGTAAAATCATTATTCATTTTATTGATAATACCTTCAACTGCATGGACAATTGCATCAACCCCTGTCGAAACTGTTAATCTTTGAGGCATTTTTAATGGAAGTTTGGGGTCTAAAATAATTGCGACTGGAAGAAGTTCTTGAGATGCAATTACTACCTTTTGTCCTGTTTGTGTATTTGTTATAACTGCAGCTAGTGTATTCTCAGATCCAGTACCTGATGTAGTGGGAACTAAAATTAATTTTGACTTTTTACCTAGTCCTAAATATGATATCGGATCACATTCATATAATGTTTTGTCCTCTCGCTCATATAAAAAATAAATAGCTTTTGCACTGTCCATTACCGATCCGCCACCAATCCCTAAAATCAAATCCGGCTTAAATTCTCTAGCAAAATCGCCGCCTTTAATTATCGTTTTATCTTTTGGATCCGGTTCAACCTCATCAAAATAAGCAAATACCTTCTTCTTAAGATATTTCTCAATCATATCCCCATGAATATCCCTTATGATTTTATCTGTAACAATTAAAACTTTTTTCTGTTTCATCGATTTTAATTGTTTTAACGAACCTTTTCCATGATAAATGATTGGAACTTTAATTGGCATTAATGACATTTTAAAATCACTCTAAATTATCTTTTTTTACATTTTAATTGATCTTTTTTCATTCTTTCTTTTTATAGATTAAAAATTTGGTTAAAAACTATTTGATCAACAAAAATAAATTATAAATTAATTATTTATTTATTGTGAAATCAATAAATGATTTAATAGATAAAAAGTTTTTAATAATTGGAGGAACTGGATTTATAGGCTCTAGATTAATCAGGCAATTAATATTAAATGGTATTAATCCTTCTAATATTAAGGTAGTCTATTATCCAAATTCTTTGACCAGTTCAATTAATGACATTAAGGTAAAACTTTTTCCCGCAGATATTTTAGATAAAAAAATGTTATCTCCTGCATTTAAAGGAGTCGATTTTGTTTTTCATTTTGCAGGAAATACTTCTATGGATATCAAGAAAAAACGTCTTCAATGGCTGGTTAATGTTGAAGGTACTAGAAATATTATGAAACTTTCTTTAGAAAATGACATTAAAAAGGTCATATACACTAGTACTGTAAATACTCTCGGTTGTCCATATCCAATTGGAAGTCTTGGCAATGAAAATACCAGTCCTTATGTAGATGAACGCCCTGAAATTGGAAAAAAAGTTCCTAAAAATCATATTTTTAATTCTAAAGATGAAACTTTAAATTTTATCGAATCTGTTCACAAAAACAAAATTAAAAAATGGTGGAATAAAATAAAAATTGGATATTTTGACTCTAAACTGGCAGCTCAAGAATTGGTTAATCTGTTCTATAAAGAAAATAACCTCCCTGTTGTCAGTATACTACCTGGGACGAGTTTTGGTCCTGGCGATGATTTGATTGGAAATGGTCTATATCTTCTTAGAATTTATCATAATTCAATGCCGGGATATATAAAATGTGGTGGTTATCCATTAGCTCATGTTGATGATGTAGCAAGGGGTCATTTTTTAGCATTACTTAAAGGAAAATTGGGAGAACGATATATAATTACTGGTAAAGACGAAGACAATAGGACTATGAAAGATATGCTTTCTATTATTACAAAAGTAATTCAGTCTAAAGTTTCTGATCGTAAAATTAAATTCCCCTCTCTAGGTATTGGAAAACGTTTAGGATGGTTCGTAGGATTAATATCGGAACTTTTCAATCAAACGGAAATAATGAGCCGGTCTACAGTTAAGGCGGGAAGTTTTCTAAGTTTTTATACCGCCAAGAAGGCTAAAAATGAATTGGATTATATCCCAAAAAAAACATTTGAAGAAGCTGTAGAAGAAATGTTTGATTATTATAAATCTAAAAATTATTTAGACTATACTAAAAGAGTCGAAAATCTAGTTTAAATTTAAAATATATTCTAATTAAAATATATTCTAAATAAAATGTTAACAATCTAAAAATATTTTAATAACTTTTATAAATTGTTTTTTTAATTACTTCTTAATTTTCATTTAAGTTGAAATATCTTTATTTAAAAACTTTACTTTATTTCAGCAACAGTATCTGTAAAAAGACGGAATTTTTTATATTTATTATTTTTTCCCGAATTTATTCATAAAGCTGGAAATATCATTCATAAATTCTTTAATAATTTGAAGTTCTTTCATAATTTCTTCGATATTTTTATTAGCTTTAATAGTTTCTTTTCTGGCTTCTGCAGCTTCTTTTTTGGCTTCTGCAGCTTCTTTTTTGGCTTCTGCAGCTTCTTTTCTGGCTTCTGCAGCTTCTTTTAATGAAGCTTCGGAATTTTCTAACGCAATAACTGCAATTTTCAAACGTTCTAATGCTATTGCTTCATTCAAAGCAAAAATTTCATATTTTTTATAACCTTCTTTTTCCAATTTGAGTTCTAATTTTGATTTTATTGCATCTTCAATGGAGAGTGGGCCATATAAATTAAAAATTTTTTCAGGTAATATCACAATTACTAATTTTACATCGGGATTCTTCATATTTTCTTCTTTAAAAAAGATTACTGAAAAAATGATTGCCCCTGATTCATTTGCCCGTAAACTTCGTATTAAATTACGAATAGTATTTCTTAAATTTCCTGTAACAGCTGTTTTTACATTTAACTTTTGTATTATTATATCATCTTTAATAAATTCTACATCAGAACTTTCACGAGGTTGGGCTGCAGGATGTATTCTAACATCATCGAAATTCAAACCCAACTCTTCTTTTACTTCAAAAAAAATATTTTTTAAAGTATTAACAGTAAACCTACCTAGATCAATTGGAGAAACTGAAATTGCCAATTTAATCAATTTTTTTAATTCTTCTTGTACCAATTCAATTTTTTTAAACAAAGATTACACCTTAATATTTAATGATCAACTATTTTATTTAAATATGTAGATTCATTTTTGATTAAAAAAATAATAAAATTGAATAATAAAAGGGCAAGATATTAATTTATTTGTTTTTTATTCCTTATATTGACTTTAATTCATTTGCTAAGAATTTATTTTCATTGGTCTATATTGATATGCGATACAGAATTTATTTTATTAAAGGTTGGAGACCGAAATAAATTTAATTTGAATATTGTATATTATTATCTTATATAAGAAATAAACTGAATTAGAATAAAATAATTTGTAAATCTTTTATAATTTTTAATTTTTGGCTAAATTTAAAGTTTTAATTTATTTCAAATAACAAAATATTTTATTTTATAAAAAATTTTTATTGGATTTTTAAATTTATATTCTAGAAAAATGACAATTTCAAAATTTGAAAAATTTGAGAAATTTTTTAAACCTAAATCAATTGCTGTTTATGGCGCTTCGAAATCATTCATGAGGTTCGGTAGTTTTAATACTATTAATTTAATTATAGGTGGATATAAGGGAAAAATCTATCCTATCCATCCAAAATATGATACTATAATGGGACTTAAGGCATATAAATCAATATTAGATATACCTGATGAAGTTGATATGGTGTGTTATGTAGCACCCATAAAAGTGCTAGCTGATAAAATAATGGAAGAAATAGGTAAAAAAGGAGTTAAAAATGTAATTGTTGTATCCGCGGGAGCTGATGAGATCGGAAATTATGAGATTAGTAGAAAACTCAAAAATATAGTAGAAAAATATAATATTACGATGTTAGGGCCAAACTGCATTGGATTGATTGTACCTAAATCCAAAATTTATATGTCCCCCATGCCGATTTATCATCCACCTGGTAATATTTCAATAATTAGTCAATCAGGGAGTGTTGCGGCTCACATATTATTAGGCATTAAACAAATTCCATTTCGATTAGCTAGAGTTATTTCGGTAGGGAATTGTTTAACCACCGATTTGACCGACTGTTTAGAAGCTCTTGAAGACGATCCCGAAACAAAATTTATTGGGTTATATATAGAAGGTATTCGCAGAGGTAAGAAATTCATAGAAGTAGCAAAGCGAGTGGCATTAAAGAAGCCAATTGTAGCAATTGAAATCGGTCAGAGTGAAGCTGGTAAAAGGGCTGCCTTGTCTCATACTGCAGCAATTTCAACGCCTTCAAATTTATTTTCACATATCTGCCACCAAACAGGAATTATTCAAGTTGAAAATACAATTGAATGGTTAAATACATTATATGCAATGTCTGCTGTTCCATTACCAAAAGGACCGCGAGTTGGGGTGGTTACAATTGGTGGTGGTCCCGGTACTTTAATTGCGGATCTTTGTGAAAAATATGGGTTAAAAGTTCCTTTATTATCTGAAAAAACCCAGGAAATTATTAAAAATAAATATTTACCCGTTACTGGCTCTTCTAAAAATCCAGTTGATATAACTTTTGATACTGATTGGTCAAATTTTTTTAAAAATATACCTAAAACATTATTAGAATCTGGAGAAGTAGATGCAATTATATTTTATGGAATATTTTCAACTAATTTTTGGGTAAAAGTAATGGAAGATATGCCTGACCATCTAAAAGGAGATGATTTATTTAAAAGTGATTCTCTAAAAGAAATGGAATCAGGAATGAGTGAACTTTATCATCAAAATTTTAGAGCCCTTAGACGAATGATTAAAAAATATCAAATACCCGTTATAATGACTGGATATAATGATAGACCTATAGATGATGGAGTTACACTTGCAAGAGAATATGGAATTCCAGTTTTTTATCCAGCTGAAGGCGCAAAAATTATGGCAAATTTATGGAATTATAATAAATGGAAACAAAGTATTTTAAAAATGGAATCTAAAATATGATACAATGATTTCTGATAAAATTTAAAGTGATAATATTGGACTTTAAACTTGAACTATTTGAAAATAATAAAGATAATGAAAAAGAAATTATAAAAATCCTTCAAGAATTAATTCGGATTAATACTTCAAATCCTCCAGGAAATGAAATAAAAGCGGCTAATTATTTTTATGAACTATTAACAAAAGAGGGTTTTGAATGCGAAATTTTCGAGTCAGATCAAGATAGAGGTAATTTATTAACATCATTAGAGGGTAAAAATGATTCTCTTCCTAAGTTATTGCTAATAAACCATTTGGATGTAGTACCAGCAAATAAAGAAAATTGGGAACATGACCCTTTTGGGGGAGAGTTAATTAATAATGAAATCTGGGGACGCGGAGCTTTAGACATGAAAGGGACTTGTACTGCACAAATTTTCGCTATAATTGCTATGAAACGCTTAGGTCTAAAGCCAAATAGGACAATAAAATTCTTATCTGTAGCGGACGAAGAAAAAGGTGGGGTCTATGGCGCAAAATTTATGGTCGATAATCATTGGGAAAAAATCAAAGCTCAATATGTTTTGGGAGAAGGTGGTGGATTTAAATTACCAATTAAACAATTTCAGAAGTATACATTACAAGTCGCTGAAAAAGGGCCATTTTGGACAAAAATTAAAGTTAAAGGGGTAGCAACTCATGGCTCAATTCCAGGTACAGGAGATAATGCATTGGCTAAAATGGCAGAGATCATAACAAAAATTTATAAATATAATATTCCAATTCAGATTACTTCAAATTATAAAATTATGGTCGATAATTTAGACGTTAATTTTCTTTTAAAAGGACTTTTAAAAAACAGGGTGTTTTTAAAGATAATTATTAATTTATTATCAAAAAAATATCCTGGCGTTAAGTCATTTATTGAACCATTAATTAAGATGAATATCACACCAACAATTTGTCATGCTGGCAAAAAAACGAATATTGTTCCAGATGAAGCTGTTTGTGAATTAGATTGTAGGTTATTGCCGGGAGATACTGCTGATAATTTGTTAAATCAGCTAAAAAAGATTTTAGGGGAGAAGTATTATTCAATGATAGAGATTACTCCGATACATTGGGATGAAGGGAGCGCAAGTGAAATTAATAATGAATTTTACAGTATAATTGAAAAAATTATGGCAAGTATTGATCCACAAGCTAAAATTCTACCCTACATGGTACCTGGCACAACTGATAATAGATATTTTAGATGGAAAGGATGTATCGCTTATGGTTTTCATCCAATGATCGTAGATATACCTTTTGAAGAGATGAGTAAACTTGCTCACGGGAAAAATGAACGTATAAGCGTTAATAACCTGAAATTAGGTGCAGAATTTTATTACCAATTATGTAAAGAATTTTAAGATAAATATTTTCAAGGAATTTAATTTAACTCATAATTTTTTGATGGTCAATATCTTACACATTAAATATAGATCAATTGATACTCTAAAATTTCTGATCTATTAACATTCTGAAACAAATTCTCCACTTGTAAAATAAAGATCAAAAGATTCAAATTTTTAAACTTTTACATATTTTCAATTACAACCATTTCTTTAGGATGTTTAATATGGAAGCAGATTTACCGAAAGGAAAGTTAGGTGGCTATTTAATTATATTGGGCGGTCTAATTATCACTATAATTTTTATAACTAAATTTTATAATTATTTCACCTTTTATAACTGGGAAATTTTATGGCGCTTAATCTGGCTTTTTGTTGCTAAAGGATTTGTCTTTTTTGCAGGCATCGCTGCAATTCATAGAGCAAATAAACCTGCAGGATTATTAAATTTTGTAGAAAATATAATAATTGGCTCTATTACTTTTTTTCTTGTTTTTAATATTTGGTATATTCCATGGTATAGTTCATGGGACTTTTATATTTATTTATGGGGCTATTTTCTAAATTTAATAGGTTCTATTCTCGCAATGATGAACCATTAATAACCTTATAGTAGTTTTTTTCAATTAAAAAAGGTAAATTTATTAGAATAAAAATGCATTTTATTAAATTATTTATTTTTTTTCATTTTAATTTTGATTTCTTTTACATATTCCGAAGAGTATTTAAATCCTTAATTTATTTAGTAATTCGTGGAAACTAATTCAAATAATAATCAACTGTGCATGCAAAATTTTAAAAAATGCACTGATTTTGACTCTCTCGTAGATAGGGAAAAAGTTATTGCACATTATATTAAAAAATTAATTGATGATAGTGCAACACTTAAAAATTTCGAATTTTATATTAATTTCAATGCAAAAGATTATAGTTTTTATGTTGAGAATAAAAAAATTTATTTTGAAATTCCTCCTATATTCTCTTATGAAATAATTAAATTCGAAATATATAAAATAGACTATTTAACAAAATATCCAATTTCTAGGACTATCTATGGGATATGGCCAGGTTTTTATAAATATAACAACACCAAATTCCAATTTTTTTATTTGATCGCAATGATTTCTTTTTTAACATTTTCATATATTTTTTCCAAAACTTTTCTTGGTATAATAATTACAGTAAGTTTTTCTCTTCTTATTTTCATTTATATTGTATTCTTAATTAATCTATTCGTTATGCTGGTACATGTTGGAATTCATTCTCGGTGTTATAATGAAATTTGCATTAATAGAGCTAAAGGAAAATATTGTTTTAATTGTGAGATGTTTTTGAGAAAAAATCCTTTTTTATTAATCGGAGCACCAAAAGTAATTATTCAAGATTTTAATGAAGAAATTGGAATTGAAATGGAATATTTTCTCCATTTGATTGTTTCAAATACTACTGTTTTGAAAAAGTTTGCAAGAATTATATTTATTTTTAATATATATTATAAACATGTAATTTTAGACCCATTTAGCATAAGAATAACGCTCCCAAAAAATGTTAATTTAAAGAAAATTATCAATATAATTTTTAATTTAGATTTTTATTTGTCACAAAGGATTTCTAGGGACAGACAATTCATGTTCTTTTATGATATTAATAAAATTACTGAAAATAAAACTGAAAATTTTATAAAAAAATATTCAAAAGTGTATAATTTAATCAAAACTATTAATGTTATTAATTCCAATTATCCAAATATTGAAGTCCAATATAATTTCGATAAAACTCATTCGATCGAAGGAAAAATTAAATTCATTGCTAAAACCAAACTAAAAAAATTAGTCGAAATTGACAGAGATCTTGCTCAAGAGTTAATTAAAAATCTTAATGATAATGAATTTAATGCTCTTTTATAACTGGTGATAAAATGTTCTCAGTTTTTGACTTAGATTTTGAGGATTTTCCTGTCCTTTTTTCAATGTACTTATCTAAAATTGTAGTATCTAAATTATTTTTTATCATCAGCCTTTTTAAAGTTTCTAATTCATTTAAATCATATTCTTCAAACACAAATTATAAGATCAATTAAAAATCTTTTTATCTTTTGTATAGTATTTTTCTTATTTTCTATCAATTCTTTTACATTTGATGTAAAATTAAATTTAAAATTCTAATCTGAAAAATATAATTAAAAGATTTCAAAAATTTGTGGATCGAATTTAAGATGTATGAAAAAATTAAATCAATATTCGAGCAAGATATTTTAAAATTAATTGATGATAATAGAGTAGATATAATTAAAACTGAAATATATAGAGAAATATGCTCAATTGACCCAAAAATTAAAAGAATATTTGATTGTGCTCTTTGTCACGATGAATCTGAATTTAAAAGAACTATAAGACATATTTTCAGAATAATAGTAATCTATTTTCAAATATTAAACGGAAAATTTAATCCTCCTGGAAATTTAAAAATTGAAATTTTTCAAAAAATCTGCAATTTAATAAGTAAGGTAAATAATATTAATAAAGAATTAATTCCTTGTATTTTGTTGTTCCATGATATTGGTAAACCATTTGACAGGAAATTCCACCCTGAAAAAAGCGCTTCAATTGTTAAAAAATATAAATTACTTGATAATTATAATTTATCGTTTCAAGAAAAATTAATTGTAATCAAAGTGATCGAATATCATTTAATGATGGGGACTATTTATAACGGTGAATCATCATTATGGTATCTGAAAAATTTTGTAAATGATGCAGAAACCTCGCTCATTAATAATAATATCCAATTATTAAATTTATATCTAGATTTATTGGTAATTTTTGCCACACTTGATATTTATGGTTATTTTTATGGAGTCGTAAATGAAAATAATATCATACAATATCTTGAGTTAAGGGATATTTTTTATAGATTATTAATGCTTAAGGACGACCCTTATAAATTTGATTCTTTAATGGACGAATTAACTTTTAATAGAATTGATTGGAGATTATCTAGCGCTATTAGAATTTTTCAATATTATAAAATTAATGCCAAATATTCCAAAGACTTCTTTATCCATAAAATTTGGCGTGCATTCGAACAATATAGTGGGATTAAAGTTTCTGAGAAGAATTGGAATGATATTAAGAAAAAATATTTTAAAAACACTGTTAGAGTTCAATTGACCTATGGACTCCCTATATTAATGCGATTAGCGCTAGGGGGATTCAAAAGAAGGAATTGGAAAATCGATGAAAATACTACCGTTAAATCCGACTTAATACAATTTTGGGTTGCATTAAATGAACGAATAGAACTTTTTCTAAAAGAAAAAAATCCTCAAGACCTACCAATCAATGTTATTTGGAATGGTATACCACATTGGTCTAAATTTAATGATAAAATTATTCGTTTATTTCAAGGAAAAATTCTTTCACAAATAATTAAAGATTCTAATATAATAATTGCAAAAAATGGGAAAAATTATAACTTGATTCTAAATTTCAATTCTTATTTGAATTCTTAATTTTATTTACTAATTGAAATTAAATTATTAATATTTTTCAATCATTCATCATTATTAATTTCAAAATTTTTACATAAAACTTTCCTTAACATAGATATTAAAATTATTTATAATTAATTTTGTTAATTTATAATTGATAAACAAAAAATCGTTTAAAATCTTAAATTTTAGGTGAATTAATTGGTCTGGACACCTCCAAGTAAATTAGCATTAATAATTTCTTTGTTTATAATGCTTATTGGTATATTCTTAGGTATTATTGGATTTTTGGATATTATAGGGACTTTACCTACGGAAATTTCACAGTTAATCCATAACTATAACCAAATCCTTGTTTGGTCAAGTTGGTGTTTAGGGTTAATTTCATGGATAATAACATTCATAGCAGTTAAAATTAAATCATTTTAATCTATATCCTTTTTCTTAAGACTTGATATGGAAAAAAATTAGACATTTATTACCTATTTTAGTTGTTTTTTGTTAATAGTTAAAAAGAAATTAAATAAATAAGAAACCAATAAATCAAATATTTTTTTAATAATAAAAAGAATAATTTAATCTAAACTGGCCCCACAATTTGGACAGAATTTTACGTTTCCAACAATTTTTTCTTTACAATATGGGCAAAAAAATTCATTTTTCTTTTTTAACTTTTTACCGCAGAATGCACAAAATTTTGAACTGGGCATGTTTAATTTGCCACAATGTGGACATATCAATTTATTATTTGATTGAATTCTATTGGATTCCTCAGTTATTTCAACTTTACCTTCTAATAAATTATCAGGTACTTCAGAAACGGCCATACTTCTTATCTGTTTTGCAACCTTCCGACCATTCTCTAATAATTTAATACTATTTCTCGAAATAATTTCTATTAAACCAGCTTTCTCTAGCTGATAAATTGCTGTCCTGACATCCTCTGGTGTTATGACTCCCCGTTTGGCAATTTTCCAAAAGGCTATATTAGAAGCTGTAAGAAGCGCTTCATAATGTGAAAATGGACTAATATAACCTTTCTCATTATATTTTTCTTCTAGAAATAACATTCTTTTTAAAATATTAACTTTACATTCTTTAATAATTGGCAAAGTCAAGATCAAATCACCAAATTTTAAATTATTCATTATTTATGAGAATAAACATTTTAATTTAAATATTTTATAGAATATTTGAAAATCAGAAATTTAAATAATAAAATTCTATTTAAAGTAATATCGTTCAACAAAATAATTTTTATTAAAAATTATGGTGATTAATTTATATCAAATTATCAAATTGAGGTATTTAGATGCGATTTAAACAAACAATGGAACAGATTGCAGATAATATTAATAAAATAAAAGATAAAATAGTAGAACATGATATTAATGAGTTTGTAAAATATATTTATGATTCGAGAAAAATATTTATTTATGGAGCAGGTAGATCTGGATTTATAGGAAGAGCATTTGCACAACGGTTAATGCATTTAGGGTTTGATTCGATATTTATCGGTGATTCTATTACTCCTCAATTTATTGCAAATGATTTGCTTATATTAATAAGTGGTAGTGGTAAGACGACTTCAACTGTAGCCATAGCCAGGAAAAGTAAAGAATTAAATGGCAAAATTATTCTGATAACATCACATCCTGAATCAACAATTGGAAAAATCTCTGATTTGATAATTAATATTCAAAGTAAATCAAAAGCTGATTTAAATTCTGGTCATGATATATTAGCCCCATATACTTCGTTATTTGACATTACAACATTAGCTTTTTTCGATTCAATAGCCAGAGTAATTATGGACGAAAAAAATATTACCGAACAAGATATTAATAGACGACATGCTACATTAGAATAATGAAATTTTTGAAAAGAATATAAAAATAATTTATACAAGAATATAACTTGTTTTGGATTTTTATTAAATTGCTTTTTTAAATTATTTAATTTTAATTTATCTTCATATCTTAGTATTATGATTTTAATGTTCTAAAATTAAAAAATTTCCAAATATTAATTTTTATTACATTCACCAAACATTAGCCATAATTTATTTTTAATAATCTGCAATATTTTAGACAATAAAAAATATTTGATTTGAAATTGCCAAGTAAATTTTAATGTGTTTTTAAAAAATAGCAAAAACCAGAAAAATATACTAAGGGTGTACATTTGGTATTAAATACATTAAAATCAGATGATTTATTTCAACGAATAAATTCATTTTTCAAAATTTCTTTACAAGAAAAAGTGTCAAAAGAAGATATTTTAAATAAATCTATTATTGAAATTAAAGAAATAAGTCCAAATATCGCTCAAATTCTCCAAGAAAACTTTCATATCTTTAAAATCAAAGATTTATTAAAACTTGAAATTGATGATATTGATAGAATTTCAAATGAATTAAATATAGACCGATTTGAATTTGAGAGATATGTGATTATAGCTAAACTAATTTCGCAAATAGATAATAAACATAATAAAAATATTAAAAAAATAAACTTATTTGGGCTTGATAATGCAGGAAAAACAGCAATAAGAAATCGATTCTTTAATAAATACGAAAAAAATTACATTGAATTTTTAAAAGCATTAAATTTATTAAAACCAACAAAAGGAATTGAACGCGAAAAATTTGATATAAATTACTGTGATATTCAATTATGGGATTTGGGCGGGCAAAAAAAATATCGAACCCAATATTTAAATCAGCCACATCGGGTTTTTGTGGGTACTAACGTAGTTATTTATGTAATTGATGTACAATCTAATAGATTTGGAGAAAACCTTGAATATCTAAAAAACATTTTAAAAATTTACAATTATTTGAGTGAAGAACCATATATTATCATCTGTTTCCACAAAATGGACCCTAATATTAAAGACAATCGTGAAATCAATTTAAAATTAGAAAAAATGAAAAATGAAATAAAATTTCTAATTAAAGAAGAGAATTTCAATTTTAAATTTTATATCACCTCTATATTTGATGACATGACAATCTTCAATCTTTTTTCCCACGCTATTTTACAAATAGCTAATAAAGATGTTAAATTTGTTATAAATAATATATTAAGGGAGCAAGCTGAAAAAATTGGGACAAATAATATATTACTAATGGACAGTTCATGTTTAAAACTAGGATATTGGGCTGAAAATGACGAAATATGTAATGACCTTTATAATTATTTAATAAATTTTCTCTCAAATTTAAATATCGAGATCTTTTATTATGGAAGATTTCAAAATATTGATTCAATTGATATTAATTTGGATAGACAAAAAATTCTTACTATAATCAAACGCTTTTTAAACAATAAATTAGTTTTCTTCGCAAGTATACATAAAAATACAGAAAAATTCTATATAAAAAATGATGATATCTTAATCCCTTGGATTGCTAATTTAATAACCTAATATTATGGACTTTTTCTAGTTAATTTTTAAATTCTTAACACTATCTTTTCATTGATTATTAAACATATCTCTATCTTTTTTTATATTCATCATAAAAAAAAAATTTTCATAATTATACAATATGTAAACTATTCATCTATTAATTTATTTAGATTTGTCATTTAATATGTTTTATATCTTTAAATGCAATAATAATTAATAAAAAAAATTATCCTATAATTTATTTCGATTAGATTCTTTTTTAGAAATTCAAGCTAAAATAGCATTTGGGATTACATAACAAAATAAATAATCTTTTTCCTCATTTAGTTTAAATGATGTTATTGTCAATCATAATGAAATAATTTTATTCATATTATTTAACAAAAGGAAAGAAATTTTAAAATGATTTAATTTATAATTCAATGATCCTAAGAAATTCATTTCTATATTTTATACTTTATTTATTCTCCAAAAATCACTAAAAATAAATAATACATCAAATACAATTAAAATAATTTGAAAATATTTAACTCATTAAAAAGTTGAATTTTAATGAAAGGAAATAAAGTATATTTAATAATTACTATAATCGTAATAGGATTAACATTTTTAGGTTATTTTCAGCAAACTAACTTATTAATTGGGTCAAAAAATAACTCAAAAGATAATTTTTCTATTAATGCAGATCCACCGATAATAATCATTGGAAATTCAGGTTTTTCAGGTTTTCCAGGGTCTGGGACAGAATAAGATCCATATATAATTGAAAATAAGGTAATTGATGGTGGCGGACTTAATAACGGGATTACGATTTCTTATACAAATGCATATTTTATAATTCGCAAATGTAAAATATATAATTCGCAATATGGGACTGTTCTAAACCATGTAGTTAATGGAAGGATAATGAACAACACTATCTATAATAATTCTTATAGTTCAATATTTCTTTATAATGGTAGTAAAAATAATTTTGTTTTAAAAAATATTCTATATGACCAAATTATCTTCAGTGTCTGTTAATAAATACTATTTCACAGCGATTGATGTCTTAGAATTAGTCCGACTGCCTACTACTGGAGAATCAATAGGGCCTAGTGTAAATAGAGCTCCAGCTATTCCTGGTTTTGAGATAATATTTATATAGTTTGGTATTTTCGCGTGTATAGCAATTACTATCTATCTAATTAAGTCAAAGAACCGAACGATATCGAATTTAATAAAATAGCGTTTAAGAAAAAAGTAAATAAAAAACAAAAATTAAACTTCAATATTTTTTTTAATATTTTTTTTAAATCGGATGTTAATTATTAACTTGAATTCTAATCAAAATAAATAAAATACGTGGAAAAACACTAATTTTAATAATTTATATATTTAATTTGATTTTGGATAATTTCTCTTCATTTTTTTTAGTTAGTGAATTATTTTTTCATAATTGAAATAATAATTTTTAAATCATCAATTTTTTCATTTAATTTGCCCATCATTTTAAAGAATGATGATATTTGTTTTATTTTATACGGAGCTAAAGTCCGTCTTAATTTCCTTATTTAATTTTAAATTAAAAAACTGAAAATCAAAATTGTAAAAAAAATGCAGAAATTTCTAAATATTATAAAAATTTCTAATTTACAAATAAATTTCTAGAATTACTATTTAAAACAAGAAAAGTGTCTAAAATGGAAAATGAACATTTAATTCCAGTTTTAAAAAATAAAGCAAAATGTAAAAAATGTATGAGTTGTGTTAATGCTTGTCCAGTTGGGGCAATATCATATGAAGAAGACGATTTTCAAGTCAACCTCGACCTGTGTTTTGAACATGTAGATAATACACGAGATAAAGAATGTTTTGTATGTATGATGGCTTGTCCAACTAGTGCATTAGTCCTTGAAGAATATATACCTACTCAAACTTCTTAAATTTTTAAGTTATAAAGCAAAAAAGTTAAAATTAAAATTTACAATAAATATAGAAATAATCAAATAATAAATTGAAACCTTTTTTATGAAATAATATTAAAATAAAAATATGTCAGAGATAAATCTAAATGGACTTAATAAATGGAGATTTTCTCTATTTTGGTTAGGTAGGTAAAATTTGAAAAAAACTATTGATGAAATAAATAAAAAAATAAAGAGTGGAACTGCCGTTGTACTTACGGCAGAAGAGTTATGCCAAAGAGTAAGAAATGGCGAGACAATTAAGGTTGAAGATGTCGATGTCGTTACTACTGCAACAAGAGGATTAATGAGTGGTACTACCGTTTTTTTTTCAATAAAAGTTGCTGAAGCTGGCGTTTTTCATAAAGCCAAGAAGATATTGCTTAATGGTGTTCCAGGTTTTGTAGGTCCATGTCCAAATGAACGATTGGGAATGGTAGAATTTGAAGTATTTGGACCAGCAAAAAGTGAAGACAAACCAAAAACTTATGGTGGTGGGCATTTATTTAGGGACATTCTTGAAAACAAACCTATTAATTGCGTAATTACGACCATTGAGGATAAAACGATAGAAAAAGAGATTTATAAAGACGACATTGAATTTGCAAAAATGATTGCCACAAGAAATTCTTTTAAGAATTATATGGCATTTACAAATCTTAAAAATGATTTGGTAAAGACTATTTTTCATGTTAGAGATTTTCCCGGCCCTTTAAAAGGACTGACTATAAGTGGCTGCGGAGAAATTAATCCGTTAGAAAAAGACCCAAATTTAGCTACAATTGGAATTGGCACTCGAATTCTTGTTAACAATTCAGTTGGATATATCATAGGAAAAGGGACGCGAAGTTCAACTACTAAACCCAATCTGTCTTTATTCGCCGATTTTCTAAAAATGGACCCCCATTATCTTGGCGGTTTTATTACATCTGATGGCCCTGAAATGATAAATTCAATTGCAGTTCCAATTCCTGTACTCAATGAATCAATATTAAATAATTTAAAACGAACAGATGAAACAATTGAACTTCCTATAGCCGATATACATGATCGAGTCCCATTTATGAGTTCAAATTATGCAAAAGTCTGGCAAAATACTGATCTAGTTATAAAAGTCAATTTTGATTTATGTAATCAGCCGCGTTCATTATGTATTCCTTGGTCTGAGGTCAATAAAAGAAGGCGTCCATGTATAATTTTGGATTTATGCCCGATGCGACCTTATATGTACAATGAGAATAATGAATATGATACAAAAAACTGTTTTCATTGTGGTACTTGTCTCTCATGTCCTTTAGGTGTTTTTACAGCCAATATTGGTTCAATTGAAATAAAGAATAAAGAGGTTCCAATTGTACTCCGTCAAAGTGATAGGTGCACAGCTATAAAATTAAGTTTAAGTTTAAAAAATAAGATATTACAAGGTGAATTCTTTTTAACCAAACCCTTAGAGACCATCAAACTTTAGAAAATGTTGATATTAGAAAAAATATTCTCCTTTTAACTTATTTCTTTAAAATTTTTAATAATTTTTAACTTTATTTTTTTTACCTTTTATTTTATGTCTAATAAAAATAGGTGTGTAAAATACAAGCAAAAGGAATAGTAGAAGTAAAAAAATAAAATAAATTTTAATATTTTCTAATTTTCTGGTATATAATTTCTAAAATCATAGGTAATAATTTAAATAATATCGATTATTTATATAATTTTATTGATAACTAATTTCCTTTCACCTTTTTTTCGATATCTGTTGTAATTTCATCTATATTGCGATTTCCATCTATAATTATTAAAATATTTTTTTTCTTATAATAATCAATGAGGGGTTTAGTTTTAGAATTATAAGTATCGATTCTTTTTTGCACCACTTCTACCTTATCGTCATCTCTCTGAAATAGTTCTCCGCCACATAAATCGCATACATCTGGATTTTTTGGGGGGTTATATTTAATATGATATACAGCTTTACATTTTCTACAAGTTCTCCTTCCTGTCAATCTTTCTATTAAGACGTCAGTTGGGACATCGATAAAAATTACTTTATCAATTTTAGAAAAGGTTTCAAGTGCTTTGGCTTGGTCAATATTACGTGGAAATCCGTCAAGAATATATCCTTCAGAGCAATCATTAGCAGATAATCTTTCTTTTATCATATCTATAATAATACTATCTGGGACTAACTTACCTTCGTCCATATATGATTTTGCCTTTTTACCAATTTCAGTTCCCTTTTTTACATTTTCTCTTAAAATATCACCCGTAGAAATTTGAGGTATATTAAAAATTTTACTGATCCGTTCAGATTGAGTTCCTTTTCCTGCTCCAGGCAGACCTAAAAAGATTAAACGCATCATAGATTGAACATCCTTCTAAACTTTTGACAATTTAAGTTTAGAATAAGTTGAATGTTATAGAATTTAAAGATTTATTTTAGAATTTATAATGAACTTAAAACGGACTTTCAACAAATTTTCACAAAAATTTAGATAAAAAAAATATTAATTAATTTGATTAATGAATAACATCTGAAAACTAAATTTATAGTAAATATTAATTAACTTTATTGATTTATTTTAAAAAAACTCTTGAAAATAAAAATGCCAATCGGACTAGCTTTAATTCATTGGGACGATAGTATAGGAGCAATACTAGATGAAATTTATCCAGATGATGATGAGATTAAAAAAGTTTTTAATACAGAAAAAGTATTATTTATTTTTACCTCTCAGACAATGGGTGATATTACTACTGAACGATTCTCTGCCCTTTTTACAGATGAATTTCATATCGCATGTTATTATGGCGGCAGGGAAAATAATTTACTTTTGATGTTAATTCTTGAAGAAAATGAAACACCAAGATTTTTTAAACCAATTTTAAAAGAGCAATTTTATAAAATTATCCAAAATTTAGATAAAGCTCACGAAATTATTCCACAATTATTTAATGAAATAGTTGAAAAAGCGAGTAAAATATCCGAAATTAATAATTGTCCTGTAAGTCCCATTATAGCGTATAAAATTTCCAAAGTAGTCAAATTTCTAGAAAAAAATCCATCTACGATTTTTACTCCCCAATATGATTATATACATGGTGTCCATTATCCTAAGTTGGAACAAATTGCTGGAAATTCTATTAAAGCCGAAGATTTGTTAAAAGAATTGGAAAAACAAAATATAGTAGGAAAATATATGGTCGATAATTTAGTTGTTTGTCCTTCATGTGGATCAAGTCATCTTAAAACATCGAAAATTTGTCCAATTTGTAATTCATCTACGATAATTGAAGGTAATATTATTGAACACTTTAAATGTGGACATATTGATTTTGAAAATGAGTTCATAAAAAATGATATGATTTGTATGAAATGTAATCTTAAATTAGAAACTGAAGGAGTAGACTATCAAAGATTAGGACATTATCATTATTGTTTAAAATGTAAGAAATATTTTAAAGAATTGAATGAATTCTACCAATCTTTGGACTGCAAAGCAAATATTGTCAAAAATTCACTTAGCATTAAACCCATTTACAAATATTATTCGTTATTAAGGCCAATAAACCAGATTTCTAGAAGGGAGGAATTTAAATGATTAAAATTAAGAAAAAAGTAATAATAATTGGGTCATATATGGTAGGAAAAACTGCGGTTCTCAATTCATTTGTCCATCACAAATTTATTCATGATTATAAAAGTACTATGGGCGTCAATATTATGGCAAAAGAATATTTATTCGAAGACCTGGACACTGAATTAACATTTGTTATCTGGGATATTGGTGGGCAAAACCTTTTTCAAAATATGGCAAAGCGTTTTTATGGTAAAGCAGAAGCTGCATTAATAGTTTATGATATTACACGTAGAAATACTTTTGATGCTGTAAAAGAGTGGTTCTCTCGTTTAATGGTAAATGTAGGACATAAAATTCCCATGATATTAGTTGGAAATAAAGTTGATTTAACAGAACAACGAATGATCACTAAAAGTGAAGGCGAAAAATTAGCACAAGAACTTAGAATTGAATTTTTAGAAACTTCAGCTAAAACAGGGGAAAATATTGATTTAGCATTCAAAAATTTGGGAAAAAAAATATTAATGACAATCTCACAAATTCAAAAATAACAAATTAAAAATAAATTAAAATTTTTTTCACATAGAAAACATTGTTAATTGGTTAGACAATAAATCTTTTATTATATATTCAAATGCTTCTTTTATTCCTTGATTATATAATGCAGATGTAGACATAATATGCCATTTTCTGTCCTTAATCTTATACAAATTTAAAAAATTTATAAAATAATTCAAGTCTATTTTCTTTTTTAAGTCTGTCTTATTAATTAATATTAGTAACGGAATACCTTTACTTTCTTCATAACTTAAGACCTTCCACAATTCAATTTTTGCTTCTTCATATCTATCTTCTCTGTTAACATCTAATACGAAAACTAAATACTGGGATGAAACTATAAACCTCCGCCAAGTATATCGATATCGCTTTTGACCACTCACATCAAAACAATCAAGTTGAATATTACCAAATAAAAGGTGCATTATATTCAAATTTATGGTCGGAGAGGTCTTAACAAATAAATTGGTTTTCGCTCGATTTAGTATAGTAGATTTTCCTGCTCTATCAAGTCCAAAAACAAAAATTTTAATTTGATTCTGGTTTACTGCCAGAGTTTCTTTTGGAAGAGAACCTTTAAAATCTATAATAAGTTCCTTCAATTTTTCATAATAAAATTTAACTTCATTGTCCTTTTTTCTATTAAAATCAAAAATATAAAATGCTTTAAATAGGTTAGTAATATTGGACAATTCATTTATAAAATCATTCATAATAGTCTGTAAATCCAATGAATTATAATCAAAATTCAAATCAAATACAATGGTTAATAGTACCATTTCTTTGTTTCCACGAGCCCATTCGGATTCAATCTCAAAAAAATAATTAGCAGTCTTATATTCAGGAAATTCATAAATAAAAAATCCTGTCTCAAAGGTTTTGTCAATTAATGAAGCTATATTATTTAGATCTATATCATTTAATGTATTTGGAATGCTTAATAAAGGTCTTGGTCCATTTATATTATCAAAAAATGATATTACTATGCAGATCATATTATACTCACTTATACCTTTAAATCAAGTGTTTCAATTGATTCATTTAGTGAAATCTTTTTATCAGATAAAATTTTGATACCTAGTTCTGAAATATCAAATAATTTGGTAGCTAAGATATGGCCCAAGTTCGACATTTTAATAATGTCCAAATATCTAATTTTAGTATTTCCATATCTTGATAATGTCAGTTTTATTACTCCATCTACCAAATGTGTTGCTATTTTTAAATTATCGTTATTAAAACTATTTTCAGTTAAAATCAGTGAAGTCATATTGGCTTTTTTTAAAGATTTTAATAATAATTCAAATTCAGTCATAAAAAGAAATGAATCATCATATTTTAGTAATAATGGCATTAAAGAATCAATTAAAACCCTTTTAAATTCAATTTTTCTCCTTTTAAGGTGAATACTTGAAATTATCTCTCGTATATTAAAATCTTTATCACCAATTAATGTATCTGACTCATTTTTTATTTTTATTTTATAATTTCCATTTTCCATCAATGTAATAATTGGTGATACATCAAGTATATTCAGTTGATTTCGATTTATTAATTTATCTAAATTTAAACCGAAATAATTTAATTTTAAACGAATTTCTTCTATTTGATTTTTCAATAGCACAATCAGTCCAGCCTCATTATAATATTTTATTCCATTAACTATATATTGAAGTCCAAATATTGTTTTACCTGTCCCAGGCCCCCCAATTAACAGTATAGAATCGCATTCATTTAGCCCACCTTCAATCAACTCATCAAATCCTTGAATTCCTGTTATTATTTTATTAGATTTCATTATTTTCACTATGATAACATTAGTACATAAGTTTAAAATTATCAAAATTATGCTTCTAATTATTTTTCATATTCTTTCTTACTAATTCAATAAAAAATTGTGTGAAAAATAATATAAAAGAATTTTAGAAAATATTTTCAATTAAATACCCAATTGATTAACAATTAAGTAATAAATGACCTAAATTCACAAGGTTTTTAAAGCTAAAAAAGTATTTTAACTTAATAAAAATAGAAGATTTAAAAAAAGAGATGATTATTTAACTTAAATTTAATTTAGTGAGTAATTCATTTGTTGGTACTCCATTACGATCCCAACTTCTTTTCCTATAATATTCTCGAAGTTCGACATTATATGATGGGTTCTTTTCAAGAAATCTATTTTGAACAGTATCATCTTCTGGAGTTAAATTTTTTTCCCGAATTCCAAAAAGTCTATGTATATTAAAAATTCGTTCACCAATTGTAAGTAAATCTTTGACTGTAAAATCTTTTTCAGATCCAATAGCTAAATTTAAATATTGTGGAACATCTACAATATCAATAGGCCCTTGTGGTGCAACTCCGAATTTACAAAGACAAAGAGAATCAAGGACTGCATTCCAATCTTGGTTTATTTTGATAAATTCTGCTTTTGAAGTTAAAAATTTGATCCCCAAATCTGGAAGAGGTAACATTTTGGTCAACATCTGAGCTTGTAAATGACATGCCCCACGCGAAGCTGTACCATAAGCTAAATCCATTCCTGTGCGAGGGTCATGCATTGGTATTTCCATACCTTTTACATGAAATGCAAATTCTTTACTATCAGGGATTTCTTCACTGATACGTTTAACTCCTTTTGCCAGTAATTTACCTGTTTCTGTTGATAATTCGCACATTTCGGTTAATAATTGCTTCATTTTTGTAGAGTCGCCCCAATCCAGTTTTTCATCGATTAGATTTTTCTCACTGCATTCCATAACAAATGCAAGAATACAACCTGAAGAAATCGTGTCAATACCCTGGTTATTACAGATATTATTCATTTCGATTATTGACTCAATATCTGAATTTAAACACATACTCCCCAATGTTCCTAAAGTTTCATATTCTGGTCCATGGCTACCGTCCTTAAGTAATCTTCCACATCTAATAATACACCTATGACATCCATAAGTCTTTTCTACATATTTT
>Ga0164318_10000149_pt1 | contig 42854 bp, 76 predicted proteins | sample GuaBasSedimGuay9_FD_113734 | JGI IMG/M metagenome (GOLD analysis project Ga0164318, IMG submission 113734) | Subseafloor sediment microbial communities from Guaymas Basin, Gulf of California, Mexico - Guay9, Core 4571-4, 0-3 cm | ecosystem: Environmental > Aquatic > Marine > Hydrothermal vents... | reverse complement strand
GAATTGAAAGAACAGATTGAAGGACTTAATGAGTTTGATGATGTGGTGATTGGTATAAAACCAGCTGTTGATAAGGCTTATATATGTCTAATTATTCCAGACCAGGCAATAGCAGAACATAACTCTCCATATCATATTGTGTGGAGATTTTATGTTTCTGTTTATGTGTTCAAACAGGGTAGTGATTTATGGGGTGCATTAGAAGGAATAGATAAGATTATTAAGATGATTGAAGCTGATCTGAGTGTTAATGGTACAATTGATACTGTCACTTATGATAGAGTTACAATAGAAGGTTTGGAAGAGAGGTCTGGTGCCGCTCTTCGTTTAATAGGAAGAAGATTAATAAAGGAGGCATAAAAATGGCGAAGTATTTTGGTATAGGAAAAGAATCTAGTTATGGAGTGGCGGTAGTGCCATCAGTTTATATCGACCCATTAAATGAAAGCTTGAAAGGTGAAAATGTATTATTAAGACAAGAAGCTTTTATTAGAAGAGAGTTAAGTAAGATAGGAGCAGGACCGTTTAGAGTGAGTGGTGATGTTGAAGTAGTGGTGATACCTGATAATATAGGTAAGTTCTTGGAGGGTATATTTGGAAAAGTTACAACTACAGCTTCACCAAGCTCTGATGCATATAAACATGAGTTTGAAGTGAATAACACTTTACCTAGCTATACTATAGAGATAGGCTATGATGTTGGAAGCTATGCTATTCAAATTCCAGGTGCAGGTTTTAATGAGTTATCTTTAGAAGCTCCTGCTAAAGAGTTTGTTACTGCTAGAATAAGTGTAATTGGGAAGACGGCTAAATTAGAATCTTTGTCTACGCCTACAGTTATAACTGGAAGACCTTTCGTATTTCATGATGGAGAAGTTAAGATAGATGGCTCTACAGTTGCAAATGTAGAAGCTATTAGATTGACATTATCGAATAATATTGATGCTGATGTGTTTTATATTGGGAGTAGAACACTTGGTGCGATAAAGCCACAAGGATTCGATATTACTGGTACTATGGATATAAGTTTCGATAACTGGGACTTTTATCAAAAGTTTTTAGGCTCTGCATCGGCAACAGAACCACAAGACACACTAGGCTCGCTTTCATTAGAGTTAACCTTTACAGGAGAAGCTACAGGCTCAAGCGATACTGGCTATGAGTATAAGTTACTCAAGATAGAGATACCTGAAATTTATCTCAGTAAAGATGATATTGATATAAGTGGAAGAGATAGAATAGTGCAGAAGTTAGAGTTTACTGGAGTGTATAATACATCAGCTGGATATGCCGTGAAAGCTACATTAATAAATACGGAAAGTAGTCCATGAAGGTGAGTGAGATGGTGGATATTAAAAAGTTTAGAGAAAAGAACACGAAAGAGATTGAAGTTATGGGTGATAAGTGGAGAATAAGGAAGTTATCAGTGATGGCTATGGCTGAAATATTGCAACATTTTAAATCTCTGTCTGACTTTCAGGAAAAGTTAGAGAGGGAGCCGTATAGGTGGATGCCAGTGGTTATACCCATAATCTTAAAGAGATGTGTGGTGGAGCCAAAGTTCAAGGATGTTGGTGATGAGAATTATTTGGGTGTAGATGAGATAGATACTGAAACTGGTGCGTTTGTAGTTTATGAAGTATTTAAGTTTACAGGGATAGTAGAAGCTGAAGAGACTGGAAATAAATTTCGTGGAGACACCGTTCATGATATCGGTAGCAAGTCTGGCGGCTCAACTTGGAATTCCTCCTCATGAGATTTTACAGTGGAATATGGATGACTTTGTTTTAGATTTAGCTATAATGTCGATGTTAAGAGAGCCTGAAAGCTTGAAAGAGGAAATAAAAAGGAAAAGATGGTTTATGAGGTATAATAGTATAACTTGAGAAAGTATAATAAACTCAATATAATGAATAGGATTAAAATGAGAGAGTGAAGATAATGCCTGATATAAATAGTAATATTGTTTTTAGAGTAAAAACGATAGGATTAGAGTCATTGAATAGAGTGAGAAGTGCGCTTAGAAGCTTAGCTACTGGTACATTTAGAACTCCTATTCCAAAGACTATGGAAAGATGGCAATTTGAGAAAGCATTCTATAAATATGCGAAGACTCTACCTACAACATCACCTTTTGTTCAATTAAAGAGAGAGCATATACCTTATATAAAGGGAGCGATAAAGGGAGCGAAAACAGCTAATGAACTTATGAATAGACTTATGGTGGTTTCAAAGCAGATATGGGGACCGCAGTGGAAAGAAGGTTTTAAATATCTTAAGACTTCGTATGAGGTGTTGGACCCAAATATTCAAGGGATGTTACTTTTAGGTGAAGAAACTTATTCAACGGGTGAAGTAATGGATTTCTTTAGAGAGAAGGCTGGAAAGTTAGGTGCGTCTCTTGATAAAGAGAGTAAGAGATTGTCAAGAGCTGCATGGTTGACTGGTTTCGCAGGTTTTGTTATGCAAACTGCTTTAATGAGAATGTGGCAATGGGGTGTCAATATCTATAATATGTTCACGAATATGATAAAGAGTACTGCGAATTTGGGAAGTACCTTCCAGATTGTAGCAATGGGTATTGCTTATGCTTCATCTAGAGGCACCGAAGCTGGTAATGTTATGGAGACACTAGATTTAGGAATGGGAGAATTAAAAGAACATGGTGTAGAAGTTATGAAAATGTGGTGGGCATATGAAGCTTTGATGAGAGTGATAACAGTTCAAGTGGCAACAGGTTTAATACCAAAGTTTGAGGAGTTATTGGATGTTTTAGCTACTCATGCCAGAGATAGAGAGTTTATTAATGCATTGATAGAGATAGGTAATCTAATACTTCAATTGGCGATAGACTTTATACCCGCATTTAAGACTGCACTACTTACATGGATGCCAGTGATTAAGGCTGTAGGAGAAGCATTACATTTCTGGATGCCAACTATAGTAACAATAGCTCCTGCTTTAATGGGAATTGCTTCTGCTATGATGATGATAGGACCATTACTACAGTTATTTGCAGCTGGAGCAGAAGGAGGTGCGGTGGGATTGGGATTACTGGCTGGTGCATCAGGACCACTTTTAGTTGTTTTGGCAGCTTTATTGGCATTGTTAGCGGCTTATACTTTTAATTGGTTTGGATTTAGAGATGCAGTGAATGCAGTTGGTGCAGAGTTAATGAAAACATTCGGAGTATGGGGTCGTCAGCTCTCATTATTTTCTCAAGCCATAGGTCTTACTAATGTTTTAAACTCAGCTAGTATATCTCTCGGAGAGTCTTTGAGTTGGTTAGGTAATGTTTTAACAGAAAGAGTTGCATGGCAAGCAGAAGCAACAATAGCGGTGATTAGAGCATTGAGAGGAGATATTGATAGTTTACTTGAAGTAATATATGGACCATTGTCTGGAAGAGTAAAAACGATATTTGAAAGATGGGGTGAAGAAGCATATGAGTGGGGTCAGAATCTAATGAGTTCATTTATACAGGGAATAGAAGATGGATTTCCAAATGCAGTGGAAGCTTTAAAGAAGATAGAAGAGATATTGAAAGGAGAGTCACCACCAAAGAAAGGACCGCTTCATTATATTGATAAATGGGGTATGAAAGTTGGTGAAGCTTATGTGAAAGGAATGGAAAGAGGAATGGAAGGATTAACAACTGTAATTGAGACACCAAAAGTTAGTCAGAGTGCAACAGCTACTGTATTTATATCGGGACCATTTCAGTTTAGTAGTGTAGAGGATATAGATTATTTCTTGGATGAAGTAGGTAGAAGAATAGCGGGTAAAACATTTCCTAGAGTGAAAGGAGTGTTGGTGAGGTGATGAGTTATGGCTGTTACTTTTTATTCTCATGATGAAAGTACAAGTGTGGTATTGGATGACCCTAAAAGTGTGAAAGCTGATAGAGCGAATAAAGTAATGGTGAAAGAAGTGCCGTATTCTGACCCAGTATTAGTTGAGTTGGGAATAGGAGCTATGAAAGTTACAATTACTGGATATATGACGAAGAGTCAGAGAGATGATTTTGACAGCTTATATAAGGATTATGATAAACATCCGCTTAAAGTAAGTTTAGTAGATGTGGATAGTAATCTATACTGGAATAAACATGAGGTTGTAGTTGTGAACTTTACGACTCAATGGAAGAATAAAAGTATTGTTTATTCGATAAGTATGTGGGGTTGATAGAAATGGTATACATACCAAAATGGACTATCACGATTGAAAGTACAGATATTGCGCCTATTAGAGTGAATGTAGAGTTTAAGCTAAATGATATCAATAAGATTTATTTCTTGACTACCAAGTCATATTATGATGATGGAACTGTAGCGAAATTCAAGAGCTTTGATTTGAAGCTTGGGAGCTGGAGTATTACAAAGGGTGTTATCACTAAGATTATTATTTTGGATAATGAACTTGTAGAAGTGTATGGGTTTGAGATTGGATATTTACTAGACGATGAAATATTTAGATATGACCAAGGACAAACAGATAAAACAGATGTATTCTTCAATGATACTGCAGATGTTATATTAGATAGAGTGTTGGAGGGTAGTTCTTTTTCAAGAGGAAGCTGTCCAAGTGATACGATTAGTGTTGAGTTTAGAGGACTAACAAGATTAAGTTGTATTAAGAAGTTGGCGAGAATTTTAGGTAAAGATTGGTGGGTTGTTAATGATAAGGTTTATATTGGTGAAAAGGGTTCTTCTAAAGGTACTTTGTCTTCATATAGAATAATTAAGAAGGAGTATGATTATGAAGGAATTATTAATAGGATTTATTTGAGAAGAATGAATGGTGGAGTAATTACAACAGGACTTGGGAAAGATTATGTGGAGGATACGACGAGTCAAAGTAATTATAAGTTAAGAAGTGCCGTGTATGTAGCGGATACTAGTGCAGATGATGATACGGCAATTTCAGAAGCTCAAAAGTTATTGGATATGTATAAAGACCCAAAGACGATTTTAGATGTCAGAACTACTCTAAAACAAATTGAAGATTTACAAGTGGTGGAAGGAGACACTATAACGATTGGTGGTAGTGATTATAGAGTTAAGAAGTTTATTTTAAGTGAGAGATATGAAGTGAGATTGGATTTGGAAAGTATAAAACCGACTTTAACGGGAGCATTAGAAGAGACAACAGAAGTAGTGAATGAACATAGATTGTTATTGACAAAAGTTTGGGATTTAGATGCAGTACCAGGTTCGTTACTTCCGAGAGATACTGGATTGGATTTGGGAAGTGAAGAACATAAGTGGGATGATGTTCATATTACTGGTGTGATTGAGAAGCCGACTGAGATTGACATGGCGGGTAGTTCTAGTGCTTGGAGATACAGAGTGCCGATTACTATTACGAATAGTGGAAGTGATGAAAGTGATGTAGTGGTGGAGATAACATTAGATACGCAAAGTTTGATAAGTGCAGGAAAGATGCAAAGTGATGGAGATGATATTAGATTCAGTACGGATACAGCTATGAAGAATGAGTTGAATTATTGGATTAAATCTGGTATTAATACTAGTAGTACAAAGATTTATGTGAGAGTACCAGATTTACCGAATGGAGATACGACAATTTATTTGTGGTATGGCAATAGCTCTGTAAGTGGCAAGAGTAGTAAGTTTGATACATTAGTTTATTCTGGTAATATGATAAGTAATGGAGGATTTGAAAGTGGAAGTTTGTCACCATGGACTTCACCTTATAATGAATCTAACTCGGCTAGTGTAAAAAGTACTGTATGGTATAATCACTCAGGAATGTATGGTTGTGAATTGGATAGTTATAGTGGTGGAACTTATTATGCGGCTGATATAAAGCAAGAAAGAAGTGTAGAATCATATGCGGAAAGTATATCGTTATGGTATAAATTACCTCATGCGGCTGATAATGTAGATGTTCATGTAAAGTATAAGGATGGAACAGAAACAAGTGATAGTTTGGAAAATCAAAAGGAAGATTGGACATATTTCAGTATGGATTGTAATAGAGATAAGCAGTTAGATTTTGTTTGGATTGATAGAACTACAGATTCAACGAAAAGCTGTGCTATTGATGATGTAGTGGTGCCAGGGTGGTATAAGAAAGAACCAAGTAGTTATAGTGTTTCGGTGGGGAGTGAAACTGATTTATATTCGCCATCGATTATTCAGTCGGATTCATTTTTGAGGATTAATTCTTTGGGTGGAAGTGATTTATTAAGTATTTATGATGGTAGTAGTGAGAAGTTTAAGATTGATAGTAGCGGAAAGATTGCAACAGAATCAGTATGGCCTGTATCAATTAAAGCGACTAATTCGCCATCTGATGGATATGTCTTGAGTTATGATGCTTCTAGTGGTAAGTTTGAGTGGACTTCAAGTGGTGGTAGTAGTGTTGATGAGAAAGTAAAAGCAGATTCTGGTGACTCAACAGCTGGGTATCTTAGTGATAAAGTTGATGATTCTACAATTAAAGTGGATACAGGTAGCCATGAATTATATGTATATAATTCGCCGAGATGGACAGGATATGGAAGATATGATAACCAGACATTTGGAGGAGATATTGATATCGGTAATAATCTGTGGGTTGCTCATGATTTTTCTTTGGGTGGAAAGATAACTTCTAATCTAGAAATGGATTCAGGGAAGTATATAAAGTTCCAGGATGAGGCTAATGATAAGATTGCATTGTTTGGTGAGAAAGATGCAGATAACTTTCATGGATTGGCGATTAAATCTTCGACTTTAGCCTTTATAGTGCCATCGGATTCAGCTCATTACTTTAGATGGTATGGAAGAGAAAGTGGAAGTGATACAAAACTGATGGAGTTGGACACTAATGGTAACTTATGGATAAAAGGACAATTTACATCAAATGAGAGTGATTTTATTAAGTGGATGGGAAATCAAAATATGAGATTGGAAGCAACTGGAAACAACCAAAATTGGAGCTTCGATATGAGACCAGGAAGTTATACTGGAACATATTGGGGAGTATATAGTGATACAAAAGGATTCTGTTTGAAGATATATCATGATAGTGGATTAGTGGAGACAGGATACGATTTTAAGATTGGAGGAAATGATATTCTTGATTCTGGAGGTACTTCAAGGATAACTTTAGGAGACCCAGTTGTATTTCATGCTAGCTTGAAAGGTTCATCGGGAGGAGCTATAAGAGTTTCTACGGGATATGGTTGGCTTGATTTAGGACCAAAGAATACTAGTTGGTGTCATTTTTATACAGATAGAAGTAGATTTTATTTTAATAAAGGTCTTACTGTTGATACTGGAGCAGTTGGAAGTTATAATCAAGATTTGTATTTGCAGAGAGCAGGAACCACTAAAATGCAGATTATGAGTGATAAAATTAGAACTGTAGATGATTTCGAAGTGGGTGGAGACTTACAGATTAATGGAGGAGATATAAAAGATAGTGATGGAAATATAAGATTCACGATAGGAAGTGTTTTAGACTGTCATGATAACGATTTGAAGTATGTGGATGAGATTTGGGCTAGAAGTTTCATGAGTAGATATTATTATATTGATGATGGAATGACAGTGCATTTTAGAGGGTCGGGAACATATACATTGTGGTTTATTATACCAGGGTTTGAAAGTGGCTATAATTGGACTAAGGTAAGGTTTTATACTAGCTATAATGGATTTAATGCGGATGGGATTGATATCTATGTGTATTCAACACAAACGAGTGGTGATAGTATTTCACAAATGGGGTCATATACAGGTAATGCGAATGGGTCTAGTTCTAGCGGTAACTATCGATACTTTGATTGTGACTTTACAGATTTTTCTTGTAGAGTATCATTAATAATAAAGGTGGTGGCATATCCAACCAGTAGTTCGGCAATGTTAAAGAGAATTGTTATTTGGAATAGCTCGGGAAGCTATATAAATTATCGAGCTGGTTCGCAATTAATAACAAGATGGGGTTAATATTAAGTCTTGAAAAATGATTGGAGGTGTTTAATATGGCGAGTTATGAAGAAATAAGAGATGATTTGGCAGAAAGAGTAGATAGAGTAAGAAGTGAGATAAAAGATAGAGAGTATAGAATTGGTGATTTAGAAACAAAGAAAACGAATTTGGAAGAGAAGATTAATTTAGTAAAAGATGAGTTGCCAGAGATAGCTAGTATGTATCAGAGTGAGATTAATGAAATAGATGAAGAGTTGAATGGGTTAAGAACTGAGTTGAGTAAGTTAAAAGAAAAGTATCTTGATTTAGTAGATAAGTTTAGTATGGTAATGAAGAAAACAATTTGATTATATGGAAAACATTTGAAAAAAAAGAAGGTGATTATAGTGGATTATGAAAAAGAGATGAGTAAAATCAGAAATGATATAAGTCAGCTTACGAATATGATGATACAGCTTGAAAAACAATTAGATAATATTAAAGAGAGAATAGCGTATTTGAAAGGACAATATGATTTATTGGAAAAATTGAGAGAGTCTCCTCAAGAAGACTCTCCTCAATAATATTTTCAATCTTACTATTCAAAACTACTAAATATTCCACTTTCTCATTTTTTATAAAGATACTACTCAACAACATGGGCTATCAGATACTCCAAACTACTGTACTTTCTCGCTACTATTTTTAATGGTGTATATTCTCCAAACGATATTGTATATGCATCAAAATCTTTTGTAGCTTCACAGAATTTCATCACTGCTTCCAATCTATATTTACTCACCACTTCCTCATCACTATCCACCTCATACATTCCAATTATATCACTGCTCGCACTCAACTCTACTTCTTTAAAAACATTTGGGTCTACTAATTCAAATATAATTCTACTCTTATTCGCTCTTATTCTAAACGATGCATCCTTTCTCTTCAACGCATTTAATATCTTATACATCTCACTTGGATAAATCATGAACTTCACCACCTCTGGTACTTTCGCTACACCCTCATTTATCTCTCCTGGTTCAATCACTTGTCCTCTCACTCTTCTCTTCACTCCACTCTTTTCATTTATCATCGTAATCTTCAATTCATTGTTTTTAAACTCTAGCTCTACATAATCCGTCTTCTCTCTTTTCATTCCCTTCACAAATCTACTATCCAATGCAAACAATATCTCATCATTCTCACCTATCTCATACCTCTCCAGCATCTCTTCCTTCACATTCCATCTCAACATACAAGTTTTCGCATTTAATAACTGATTTACCTCTATACCCTCTCTCGTGAACTTGAAGGTTGCTTCACCAAGTATTTCTACTATTGCTATCATTTCTCTAAATATATCACCCAACATCCTTATTCTCATTTCATTACACCTCCATGTTCTCTTCCTATTTCTATCATCTCATTCAAAAATGAAACCCAATATGTGAAATATTGCAACACCTTCACCATACATTCTTCTGTTTCAAACATCACTCTATCTCTCCACTTCACTCTTAATCTCCAATATTGTAACTCATCTACTCTCTTTCCATCATCAATAACTTCTACACTTACAATCAATCTATCTCCTTTATATCTTCTCCAATCCTGCACAACATTCATAACACATCACCAATACTCCACCACTTTCTTCACCAACTTTATCACTAGTATTCCATCCTCTACATCTACTTCCAAATTATACTTCCTCCAATCCATCTTTTCTTCAAACTGGTCCCATACTATAAACTCATAAAACTTCTTCGTCTCTTCATCCACCACTCTTTCTCCTTCCTTCACCTCATCATCTATTAGCTTCGCCTTTATTGGTCCAAAATATTCCACTACTTTCTTCAATGTTGCATAATCATACATTTCCATCACCTCATTTCCTTCTAATCTCTACATTCAAAAATATTATCTTTCTCATCACATCCAAATCAAGTATAAACAAATCATTCTCCACCACATACTTTAACGCTTCTTTCTGTGTTTTGAACAATCCAACTTCTTCTACTTTCTTTTCCACTGTTCTCCCATATACATCTGTAAGCAAAACTGTTCTAACCATCTTCCACTTTAACATCTTCAGGCCTCCACATATATTCATAATCCTCTTTCACTGCTCTCTTCAATCTCTTCACCAACATATCAAAAATCTCTTCATCTTTTCCTGTCGTCTTTTTCGGGTCACCTTCTAGTCTCGCTCCCAATCTATACCCACATTTCTTACACTTTATCTCCACACTATAAATCATCTTCTCCACTAACTCAATACATATTCCTTTCATTCTATTTACTTCTAATCTCCTTCTACAAATTGGACATCTATACCTCTTCATCTAAAATCACCTCTTTCAACACCTCTATCTTCACTCCACTATTACAATATCCTCTAAATCTTACATACAATATTTCATCTCCTACTAACTTCCACATATCATTACATCTCCACGCTAAATCATCAATAACACTTCCAGCTACTCCAACAACCCATTTCTTATTCTTATACTCAAACTTAATAATGTTTCCTTCGTGTTTTCCTATGACTATCACTCTTCTTCACCTCTTCATAATTCTCAATATATACCTTCTCATTCATTATACAATACTTACATTCTGGTAAATCTTTCCTATCATTCACACATGTTGTAATCACTAATCCTGGTCCCACCACTATTCTCTGAAGAAATGGACAACTCTTCACTAAATGCTTATCCACCATCCTTTAACCTCCTTCTTTTTCTCATTCTTTACATCGCCTTCTATCCTACTCTCACTACTCGCAAATATATCTGGTAACTTTTGTTGAACTCCTTGCACTCTCTCACACCTTCTTTTCGCCGTCCAACAATATCTCTCACTAATATCAATACCAATCGCTTTCAACCCATATCTCTTCGCCACCACTAATGTTGTTCCTGTCCCCATAAATGGGTCCATCACTACATCACCTTCCAATACAAACAACTCTATTATAGCTTCTACTAACTTCTCACTAAACGGTGCGGGATGTCCAAGATTTTGCTTTGGTCCTGGTATTTGCCAATATCCTTCCGTCAACTTTAAATATCTATCCTTCCTTATAAAACTCTTCCCTTCTCTCTTCCAACTATTCTTATAAAACACCAATATAGCTTCAGTTCTCTGCACACAAAATGGGTTCTGGGCATCCATACTTCCAAAATTATTTTTCAACACCGCACCTTTATCCCATACTATTATTGTGTGAAACTTCAAACCCACTTCCTTACCTATCCTACAATAATCCGCTACTACTGGTATCCTCTCTCCTTTATATATCGCAAACGGTATATTAATTATCAACCTTCCATCTGTTTTCAACAATCTTCTCATTTTCACCATCCACCTTCTCACCTTATTCAAGTATACTGGATAAGGCATAAAATCATTATACTCATCATAAGGCATATCTACATTATAAGGCGGACTTGTTATTATCACATTAGGTAAGTCTTCATCATCTAATTTTAACTCTAAAAAGTCTCCATGGAAAATCTTCACTTTCTCATCTTCATAATATAACTTCACCATTTCTCATCACCTCAACTCTTATTCATCTCAACACTATTTCATCATCCTATAAAACTTCCTCAAATATTCTTCATCTAACTCCACATCCAATCTTTTCAACTCCTCTACAATACTCACACATTTCTCCATAAACTCATCTTCACTCTCACTATTTTTCACCAATCCTCTTAACTCATTAAACAACATATCTATTCTTATATCCTTTTCAAACTCTTCTCTTTTTCTTTTCACCTCCTTATACTTCTTTTCCACTGCTTCATCAAACTCATCTTGTAAATATATATACAATAACTCAGATACTAATCTCGATACATTGATATTCCTCTTCTTCAACACCTCAAGAATACCTATAGGAATCGAAACTGATGTTTTTACTCTCTCACCACTCTTATCCGCTTTTGCTAACCATCTTAAATATAACTCTTCCACCCTCTTCAAATTCATCAACTTCACCATATCTTTATCCATATACTTAGCATAATCTCTCAAAACTCTTTTACATATCTCACTCACATTAACACCTTTCAATTTCTCATAAATTCCATCCTCTATACTAATTACAACTCTCTTCATGATTACCACCCCAACCTTACCTTTCTTCCATTTATTTTTATCAAACCAAGTCTTTCCGCATCTCTAATTAATTCACTTGACTGTTTCCAATCCAAACCCAACAACACTAACTTACTCTTCAACTTCACAATATCAATTTCATTTTTCTCTTCACTCCTTATTACATTGATAATTTGACTTACTTCTGGTCCTCTTTTCACCTGCTCTCTCCACACATACTCTTTTCTTATCATATCTATCAAATCATTATCCACTATCACTTTCATCTCTTTCTTCACTCCATACTTCAATAATGTATACCCTAATGCCAATCTCTCATACAAATCATACTCATAATGTATTGTCTTATATCGTCTAAGAATCTCATATAATCTTTCACTTGGTATAATCTTTTCTATCTTATACACCTCTCTCATCAATTCATCAATTCTTTTCCTAATCTCTTTCGTCCTCTCCTTATTCCACACTTTATTCATTCCTCTTTCTCTTTTCTCTACAAACAACTCTATATCCTTATCTGTTGGAAGAAATACCAAAAAACAAAACCTTCTCCCCATTCCACTACTTAAATCAAATCTTGATGGTTGTGTTCCAGCCCACAATGTCACGCCAGTCTTATATTTCAATTCACCTGGTCCCAAACTTTTCACCACCATTCCTTTATCCAATGCTGTTAATAACTGATTATCCAATTGTCCTCCATGAGAAGTTAGAAACATTTTTGTAATACCACTAAACTCTTCTACTCCAATAATCCCACTTTCATACCTCTTTGCTACTCCTGGCACTTTCACCACTTCTCCATCACTAAACTTAATAGTACCTACAAACCCCGCACTCGACATAGTCTGCTGAAAGGACACATTAAAAGATTGAACCCAAGATAGACCAAACCTTTCATCCAAAAAGTGATATAACCAAATAGATTTACCAAACCCTGATGGTGCTACCATTAATATGTGGAGGCGTATATCAAATGGCAAACCCTGAAGAAATAAGACTGGTGAGACTCTTTGGCGATTATTGAGAATATGGGCTCCAAGTGATGCCATATAAAACCACCCATAATCTCTAACATATGCTAAATCCCTGCTTTCAAGTTCCTCTGTCATCAAGTCCCATAAATTCAATCTATTTACCTCCACTCTTTATTCAATATATTCCATATTCTCTTTGCCTTATGCTCACCTATACCATTCACCATCATTAATTCTTCTTTACCCGCCTCCAACACCCTTTTAACACTCTTAAAATGAAACAATAATGCTTTCGCTAAACTTGGTGCTATTCCAAATAAATTCACTAATGCTTGCACTCTCTTATCCGAATTTCGTATTATCCACGGCATTGCCACCTTTCCTTCACTCACTCCCTTCAATATTTTCACCATTATATACACCGCCATATCTTCATCTTCTGTATATATCACTTGTGCTCCGCTTCTATAACTCAAACTCGCTATTGTCCCATAAACCATACTCATCACTCTATTGAAATCAATATGAGGTTCTCTCTCAAGATACCCATGAATAACAAAATATGGTATCTTACCTTCACTCTCCGCCAACTTCACCATAAACTTACTTTGTTTCGTCAATCTTCCATCACTTATTGAATTCCACAAATCACTCATCGTCTTTCTCTCAATTATAACTCTCCTGTTCATTATATCACCAAAATCTAATGCCTCAATCTTTACACTTAATCCATATCTTCTCAACGCCTTACTCACCCATTTTGGTTCTCTACTATCCACTATAACACTCATCACTCTACCTCCAACAAATAGAACAATGTTTTTCTCGCCTCTTCAACAATATTACTCCAATCATATAAATCCAAACCAGATGCCTCATAAAGAATACCCAACCAAGTTACATCTCCGTCATCGATTATTTTCAGTCCTGGTCTCGCCATTCTACTTAAAAAAATTCTTAAACTTCTCTTCACATACATCCACTGTCTTACACTTACTTGCACTGGCATTCTTCTCCCATATACATACCAAATTGGTATATTCTTCTCCACTACAAACCAAGATGGTATCGCTTCTATTTCATCTTCAGGTCTAATTACTCCATAAGTCCACTCAAAAATAAAATCGTCCTCACCACATCTAATCAAATCACTCACCCTACACCTCTCACATGCATTTTTCACCTTCAAATGTCTTAACTTCATCTCTTCTTCACCTCCACTCCACTCTTTCTTACTTCCTCTTCACATAACTCCCAAAATGGACACCACATACACTGCTCACCTGGATTCGTTTCAAAATCCTCTCTATTCAATCCCTCTCTAAACTTCTTTATACTCTTCTTTAATGCAGTCACTGTTCTCTTCTTTAACTCCTCATACCATACACTATTTAAACTTGGATTATACATCGCTATATACTTTACTCTCTTCGGATTAATCTCTGGTGGCAGTCCTCTCGCTCCCTGTAACAATAACCAATAAAACGCCAATTCCTTCCTAATCTTACTTAACTGCCTCCTTTTTCCCGTTTTATACTCCACTATCACCAACATCTCATCATTTGTTCTATCAATCCTATCAATTTTACCAATCATCTTCATTTCATCATTAATTACTCTCAACTCTCTTGCTACTGGAAACCATAACCACCAATTTCTTAACTGTACCCATCTCTTCGCCTCAAACGAAACAAAATTATACTGCATGCCACTTATACTCTTATCTTCCTCAACCAAACTATTAAAATATTCTCTTGTCTCCTTAAATGTCACTAACCTCTCCAATTTACTTCTTTCCACGAAATCGAAGAATTTCTCCGCAAAGTCATGGAATCTTGCGCCAAGCTGAGCCGATATACTTCTTTCATACTGCCTTTTCTCAATAAACTCATAATAATATCTTCTTGGACAGGCCAAGTATACCAACATTCCACTTTTATGTATATAATCTTCATACATCTACATTCATCTCTTTGCATATAAACTATCATCAACTTTCACACCTATTTTCTTTAAATAATCTATTAGCTTATTCCAACTCAAATTACATAGTGTTGCTTGTTCAATCTGCATAAATCTTATCTTCTCCAACAAACCACAAAACTGCCACTTATTACTTCCCTCTATCGTCTTCTTAAACACTTTTATCTTTATATCCACCCAATATCTTGTTTGTTTTTGCCATGCAGCTCTTTTCACCACTTCCTCCTTCTTCTCACTTATTACCTTCTCTTGACCCGTCAAAATGAAATTCACTGGTAACCACTTCAAAGTATGAAATATCTTCCTCCACCTTTCATTTGCCTTACCCCACTCAAACTGTGGTATAGTCCCTATTTTTGTTAGATGTGCAATTCCTTCTAACCAAGTATACATCCAATTCCAAATATCTGTTCCCGAATCTAACACCACTGTCTTTATTCCTCCTTGTTTTACCGCCTTAGCTATTGCCTTCACTGCATCCTCAACATCATTTAAAGCTCTCTCCACATCAATCTTTCCAGTATCATAATCAACGGGGTCCACAAAGAAAATTCTAATATCTTTATCCTCAAAATGATGTGTTCTAACTCCTTCCGCTCCTCCATCTGTATCAATTATTAAAATAGGCTCTGGTGCTGTCATACTGAAATATGTTTTTCCACATCCTTCTGGTCCCCATATTCCAACTTTCAAATATTTCATCTTTACCTCTTCACTCTCAACTCTTTTAAAGAAAGCATCTACATTCAACACTTCTCCATTCTCCTTTGGTTTATTCCACGCCATTACACATTCCTCCTCTCATTTAACTTTTCTCTAAAATGTTCCGTAATCTTATATTTCCTTCCTTCCTCATCAAAATAATAATTAATTATATTAAAATCTAATAATAATCTTTTAATATTATGCATGGTATGTATTGAATAAAACCTCAATATTGCATCTCTAAGTTCTTCCTCTTTCACCGGCTCAAACCAATAGTTCTTTAATATAAATTCCACTACACTTGCAAACTTTTTACTATTATATATCGGTCTTAAAATATCCTCTACCAGAAAAAACAACTCACTCATTCTTTTCCACTTCCTTATAATACCTTCTCAAATGCTCATCTATTTTATCTATATACTCTTTAATCTGTATTCCCAATGCTCCTAATGAATATTTCCATAAAATTCTTTCTAACAACCTTTTCAACTCTTCAAAATCCTCCTTCTTCACTACTTTCACCTCCTTCCTAACAATATAAAAAAAGAGAATATTACTTAAAGATACCAAACCCATTCAAAACCAATTGTTTCCCTTCTTCTCTTTCACGCCAATATCCTTTACACACTAAATAAGCAATATCACCCTCTTCAACATCTACCAAAAATGCTCCTGCACTCTCTGGCATGAAACATGTTATTGGTTCAGCTTCGATATCTTCATTATCTGGGTCTTCTACAAACACCATATACTTTCCATCTTTCGTTCTTGTTTTGCCGATTACCAACACCTTACTTATTGAATATGGGTCATCTGTATCTGCTACTTTCTCTAATGGCTTCAATAATGGCGCTCCACTTAACATCTCCATTATTGTCTCTTTTGGTAACTGCACAGTCTCATGTATTTTCCAATTTCTAGCACTAGATAACTCTATCAAATCATCCGATTCTTTTCTCACATATACAGGCACTTTACATTTCACACCAACTAAAGGCGGATTCTCACAAGCATCTCCTCTTAAACTCAAAACCGCAGTCTTTATCGTCTCCTCTCCTACCTTTTTCGCTACTCCATACACTGTCCTCATATATACTGGCTCCAACTTCTGTCCATATTGTTTGTTCTCCACTTCTTTATCTCCGAACTTCAAAGTCTTTCTAAAGTCAAGAATATTACCCTGTTCATCAATATATCCTTTCTGTAATGCTAACTCCCAATTTTCACTCTTCATCTTCTCAGCTTCTTTCCTCAAATTCACCGTAACATCTCTTTTCACATCCAACCCTAGCGCTATAAATTCAACCATAACAGCCGTAGTCCTCAATGAACTCTTATACCTTGCATACCACACTAACATCGCTCTACTTCTTGCCTTATTTAAATCCATACCAGGATTCTTCTCCAACAACTCTTTCACTATTTCATTAATCTCTGCATTCAACTCTTCAACACTCTTACCTGTTTTAGCCGCCCAATTATTTATTTTCTGCTCAACACTCATAAATATCACCTCAACTCTTTTCTATAATATTATAATATTCTCCTCTACATAAGGATACCTATACTATTTAAACCAATATTTAAATTAATTCCTCACAAAAAAAGAGAAAAATAATTGATTTTACCCTTCTTTCTCTTTACGAGGAAGCCTTCTGCTACCAGTCTTCTCAAAATCACTCTTGTTCTTAGAATATCCAAATTTAAAACAATACTAATTTCTCTTGATGTCATCGCTTTATCCTGTAACACTCTTCTCAATAGCTCTTTGGCTTCCTCAATCTTCATAAAAATCGCCTTACTCAGTCGCTATATAATATACTCCATTTGGAGTTCTCTTTTTCGCTACCAATCCCGCCTTCATCAGTCTATTCAATTGATTCCAAATTGTGCTTCTCTTTACTCCGAACATTTCTGCAAGCTCTTTTTGTGTATAAGCTTGCTTTCTCAAAACTTCTAATATTTCATCTCTCTTAGATGTTACTTCTGGTAGATTTTCAAACTCTTCTCTTGATATTGGCATATGCCTTCACCTCTCATTCTTTTTTTACACCACCCTTTAAGAGTGGCTTAAAATATTTTAACCATCTCTTAAAGGCCTTCAGAGCTACTCAGTGTCTCCACATACGCCTTTAAGAGACGGCATCAAATCTATTATTGTTAAACATATATTTAAATATTGTTTAATCGGCATTTGGGTTATTGGGCGCATTATTTCACTAAATAGAATAGTCTTCTTTTCTCATCGAAAGCTTTCGGACACTTCCACTCTTCTAACACTTGTCTCACTCTTCCTTGACTAATCTTATAACCAAGTTCTTCTGTAATATATTTATGTAACTCCTTTACTGTCCATGCCTTACCTTTAACCTTCTCTCTCACTTCACTCCAATCTATCTTCTTCATTGGCTTTAAACTTCTAAACTCCTCTAAACTCAATGGCATCAAAACCACACTCCTTTACTTATATCAATCCTCTTTTCATCTACTACTACCACTGAACTACTCGTTAAAAGAACTGTAAACAAATTATCCTTCTTCCCTATCACCTTTCTCCAAATTTCATCTTCTTTCTTCTCCGTATATACTATGCCTTTTACCAACAAAAACCATCCTTTTATCTCCTGTTCCATTGTCTGAAATAACACTGCATATACTGGCATATCTTCTTTTTTCCTCAAATCCAAATTACACACACCACTTAAATCTGGATTAAACTCTTCTCCCTGCAAATACTTCACTCCACTCCACACTGTTACTGGTCTCTTATCATATATATAAAACTTTTCTTCCTTCTTCTTTCCACCAAATATCAATCTCACTACTTTATTATTCAACTCATTCAAAATATTTATCTTTCTCAATAATCTCTTATCAATATATGCTTTCACTGTTCCTCTAAATATTACATCAATTGTCATATTACACACCTCCATTACTATTCCTTTCTCATCTTAACTCTAAAACACAATATTAAAAACACTATTATAGCTATTCCATACATTAACGCTGACATATGCCACTCATTATTCATTCCTTCATACAATGCCACAGCTCCTGTAACGAAACCAATCCAGAGACCTATAAAATATCCATCAGCTTCATCCATTACTACAACCTCCACATTATTATCCATCGATATAACCATCAAATCTTTCTATTATTTCCTCAAGCATCTCTTGTTCACCATTTGTCAACACTCTTTCAAATCTCACTATCATCTTATAATATTCACCATCTTCACTCCACTCCATTCCATCAATTATATTTGGAAACTTATCTATCAAAGCCATTATAAACCCAATCACATCTTTCAAACCTCTCACTATTACTTCCATATTATCACCTCCTATTAAATACATCATTATATTACACACCATACTTATACATTATATATCCATCATCCTCTTCTTTATTCTCTTCTATCCACTCATTGAAATTATTGAAATCAATGCGTTCATCTTCCACTTTATTTCCATGCTCTAACTCTAATACTCTAAAGAACATTCTATACAAACTCTTCTTCTCATTACAATACCCAAATAGTTTTCCAAACTCACAATCTTTACAATTGAAAAATGACTCCTCACAAGCAATACAGAATCCAGCATTATCCGCCACTTCTCTCACTAAATTCAACTTCTTCTCCTTCTTCATACTTATATATAACACTTTCTCCAACTCACTCCTATACTCCTTCCACACTTTTGTCTCAGTCTTTCCATACATCTTCTTCAACACATAATGTATTACTCTTGCCATAGCTGCACTAGCCTTATAATTCATATCCTCTAACACTCTACTAATAAATATCCACTTATCTTCCATAATATCACCTCCATTACCTCAAATGACTTCTCCACTCTTTACTTCCACTTTCAATTAAATCCGCGATTTCTCTTGTCCAAAATTCCATCTCCCAGTGTTCTCCTGCTCTAATTCCATTTTCCTCTTTCCACATAAGATAAAACTTCCTATACAAACTATCTTTTGTTTCACATATTCCATATTTCTTCCCAAACTCACATTTTTCACATGGTCCATCCGTTACCACACACCCTTTACAGTATGTTCCTATCGTAATCACTTCATTTAATAGTAAAATCGCCACTCTCTTTCTCCACTTCACCTCACTCATCACCTCTCTCCAATATTTCTCCACCTGACTCCACACTTCCACTTCTTCATCCTCATATAATTCTATCAATGCATCTCTTATCTCTCTCGCCAACTCATAACTCTTCTTCAAACCATTCATCTCACGAACATCCATTATAAATTGCCACTTACCCATATTAATCACCTCCATCTATCTTTCTCCTAATAATATTATATTCCCTTGCTCTCATTTTCACATTCCCTTTTATTGCTATATAAACACCCATTCCATAATCCTCTATTATCACCCATCCTTTATACTCCTCAAAGTATCCCATATCTTCAATCTCTTCCATAAAAAATCTTTCTACTCCTTTCACCTCCTTAATATCTATCAACTCATGCCAAAAATTATACCAAAGACTATTCTTATTCCAACAGATACCAGCTTCTTTTGCGAATCTACATGCTCCACAGAACTCCATATATGTCCCTATCGGCTTCCCTGTCTCCTCCATCGTTACTTCACATGCCTTACATGGATACTGACTACTCACTAGTTCCATCATTGTAGCTAGTTTCACCACACTTTTCGGCTCACTTAATAAAAAACTACTCCACTTCACACCATATCTTTCCCAATACTTCGTATTCTCATCTCCATATATTTTTATCAATAATTCTTTAATCTCTCTCGCCTTTTCCGCTAAATCATTATACCCATATTTCTTCAACACTTCTTCAATTAACTGCCATTTACCCATATTATCACCTCCTTACTCATTTTCTTCACCCACTTCTATACTTCTAATAATCCTATCCAAATATTCTAAAAACTCAATATTCTTATCTTTACACCTTTCTCTTATCATCTTCGCTTCCTCTTTCACAGTATCCAACGCATCTCTATACTTCTCCACCTCCTTCTTCATCACTATCCCATCATACACCTTTATCTCCACCACATACCTATTCTTCACCTTCTTTATACTGGCACTGAATTCCATTTGCCACTTCTCCATCAAATCATGTCTTTTTGAATTCCACAACATCATATCAATCAACTCTCCATCTTCCTTTATAATAAAAAGAAAGAAATAAATCTAATGCTAACTCTAGTGCTCTTCTCAACTCTGCATAATTCTTGAAAATCATCATTCCTCTTTCCGTCCACACTTCTATTTCACTTCCAACCTTATCAAAATTCACTTCCACATTGAACTCCTTCAACTTCTCTCTTATCTCCTTACATTTCATTTCATTCTCATATCTCATTACTCATCACCTTCATCCAAACATCATAGGTTCATCTTTCTGACTCTCTGTCACCAACTTCACCACTTCAATCTTACCTATCTCTACACCCAGTATTAATGTCAAAAACACTCTCTCATTCATCTTTTTCGTAATACTCTTCTTATTCCATATCTCATTCAATATTGCTCCAATATTTCTTTCTGTCTTCATTAACTCTTGTATTTTCTCACTAATCTCCGTCGCTCTCGTTGCATCTAATCCCAGCACCTCAAATATGTATTTCTTCTCACACTTAAACTTCATATAGAAACACCTCCTCACTCTCTCTAAACAATTTTCTTTCTCCACTTCTAATATCAAACACACTTAACACCTTCACTGAACATCCAAATCCATTATCCTCTACCATCACCTTCACCACATTCTTTTGTATCCTGTAATTCACCATCACTATGGTTTTCTTTCCAATCTTCTTAACATGCCACACATCGGCCTCTACATACTTCAATACATTATTAATCCACCTTGATATACTCCTCGGTATTGTTATACTTCCCATTCTTTATCACCTTCCATTACTTTACTAATTTCCCAGAACAATTCTCTAAATACACTTCCAATCTCTTCACCTCTTCCTCTATACTTCATCACCAAATAATACAATAAATCACCAATAGCAACCTCTAGTCTCTCACTAACTGTTACCCAGTGAAGTCTCTCCGTATCCTTCAATGCAATTATCCAAGACAACACTTTGCCTCCAAATGTTAATCTCCACACCTGTATAAATTTCATCCCATAACTCACTTCCACTAGCAACACCAAATCTACTCCTGTCGCCACTTCTACATCATGCATCTTTGCAAACACCACTCTCCTATCCTCATTCACATAAAACTTCACTTTCTTCTTCAAATCAATCCAATATCTCTCTGCATACTCTTTCACCTTCTCCACTATATCTTCATCCACTGCATTTCCATTCTCATCTATAAATACATCTTCATTTACCTCAACTATCATAATATCACCTCCACTTATTCTATCCACTTCTCAATTAAATCATCTGCATTCTCATATACCGAAAGAGGTACTACTAAACCAAAACTTCCAATTTTTGTTACTCTTTTTGAGTATTCCACTTTTCCAATATATAACACCACTGGTGCTTCTCTTCCATACATCATTTTCACGACATTTTCAATCACTTGTAATTCATATTTCTTCTTTGTTATAAAAATCACTGCATCCAAACCCGCTGGATGCATTATAGTATTGAACACCACAATATACTCATTCATTTCTATCACCTCTCATCTTCTTTTTCATACACTCCTCACAATATACTCTATTACTCATCACCTCCACATATTTAAATTCTCCTCTTCTAATTCTCCTTCCACATACATCACACTTCTCATCTCCTTTCGCGAATCTTCTATACCTCATCATTTCTCACCACACATACATACATCCATCCTTCACTCTTATCTTGAATTCCATATTCCTTTTAAACTCAATAAATATATTATGTCCACAGTATCTCATCTTTCTCCATTTATTGGTTCTCAACTCCACTGCATCAACTTGCGCCAAAAACTCATACTTTTCTCCAGTCTCATTATTTCTATAATACACTATCGCCTCATCAAAAGTATTTATCAATAATCCCTTCAATTTCATCATTGTTTCCCACATTCATACCACCTCGCTTCTCTCTCATTCCACCTCAACACTCCATTTTCACCTTTAAACTCAATAAATCTCCAGAATACTTTAACATACAAGTATATCTCACCAAATACCTCTATTCTCATCTCATCATTTAATACTACCGGCTTCTTAGCACTTCTCACTTCAATCTCATATACTTCAAATGGTTCAATTTGTATCAACCACTGATACACCTCTCCAAACTCATTTATTACCTGTAACACTACCGCATTCACTATATTCTTCACCACAACACTTCTTACCTCCATATTTTCAAACAATTCCTTCTCTTCTACCTTCCACTCATCATTCACCAATCTCATTCTCGCTACTTTTCCATTACTTAACAACTCTAACATAAACGCTTCAACTTTTCCATTTCTCTTATACACTTCACTTTTCAACAACCAGCTTCTCATATCTAACACCTCCACACTTCTTTACAATTCTTAAAATCATATACTACTTCTACACCAATATTTCTTTCATATTCAACCAATTGCATTTCAACCTTATCCTTTCCATAGTATAACTCATCATCTTTCAACTCAATTTCATCTAATCTCACATGGTCTCTTTTGGCAAATAGCTCTATATCCATTATCTCCAATCTTTGAAACTCCAAGAAGAAATAATGTATTACATTCACTTCTATTATAATTCCACATCCTGTATGCATCCACTTTAGTTCTTTTATTAATGTAATTCCTGGTAAATACTCAACTCTTCTCTTATTTTCATCTCTCATTATTACAGTTCCATTTTCCCAGATTTCTATCGCAAATCCATGTTTATCGAATATCAGCCAACTCATATCTTCATCTCCTTTATCCTCATATACTCTCTTTCAACCTCCAAAAAGAACTTATATGTTCTCGCGAAATTGAAATCGACCCAATTACCACTCATCACTGTCCAATACTTATGTTTCGCTTCCAACACCACTGTTATCACTCTTCCCACGCATTCTCTCTCCTTCATATCTCTATTCCAATAAAACACCTGCTTCTTTCCATCTTCATGCTGTAGTATATGAATACTTTGCGCTTCTATAACATCATGATACATATACATCACCTCACTTCTAATATTCTTACATTATCACTTACATCTATCTTAATCTTATATATCACTTCCAAATTCACCTTATCCTTCAACTTATCAAGACACTCTACCAATATCTCTCTCGCCATCTTTAACTTACCACTATCATCATACACTCCATCAATATGTTTTCCGCGATTATCTAATAATATCCATCCTACCACTGGCATCTTAATAAACTCCAAAATCATAATCACTCACCTCCAATATATTCTCACAATACTAAATAATTTATTCTCCAATAATACAAACTTCACTCTCTTGAACTTTCTTCCAATTATAATCTCTAGAAGCTCCGCCAACTCACTCGGCGTATTATACTCCAACCTGCATATCTCTCTATCATCCTCATATAATCTCCATTCATCGTCTTCTAATCTTAAATCATACACTTTCACTCACCTCTCTATATAAATAAAGAGAAAGATATTATAAATCACCTCTCTCTATCAACTTCCTCATCATTTTCACCATTATATCCAATCCAATTTCTAACTCTGTTAAATCATGCTCGAACCTTATATAAAGTTCCTCTAACAACTCCATCAGTATTTTCTTCACCTCAACTGCTTCTGAATGCCATAGAATTCTATCTGCATCAATTATCTTTGCACACCACAGTACGGTCTTCCCACCCAATCTAAGTTCTTCCAAACTGAATAAAACTCCCGCAAATGTTCCTTCATATACGGGAATTAATGTAAAATCTCTGTCCACTATAATATCATCCACTGTAAAATATTCTACAGTCATATCCTCTTCATCAAATTCACATTCCACTCTCTTTTTCATTCCTGGATAAATCAACAACTTCTCTGCTTCAATATCCAATTTCTTCTTTAATTTCATATCTTCTAATTCTTTCCCATTTTCATCTATCCAACTTAATCCCTTCATTACATACTTCATTTCAATCACCTCCACTTTCCTTATTCAAACATAATACTACATTTCCACAGCTATTACACTTATACTTATATACCTTCACTTTACCTATCCACTTTACACCTCTAAACACCATTTCACTTCCACATCTATCACACTTCATTCATCAAACCTCCACGCTATACTTATCATAGCATATAAAATTAATAAAGACACTATCCACGGCACTATTACAAACCAATCTCCTATCAAATAATACAAAATTCCCACTATGACTAACCACTCTAAATGAACTACAATGAGAACTATAAACTCTTCATCCATCATTAATCTCCTCTAGTTCCATTATAATATTTATACCACACAATACTATTATCACTAGTTCCATCACTATGCTTATACCATATAATCTTACTATCAGTCCCATTTTTACAATTATACCATATTTCACTATTAGTTCCATCGTCATACTTATACCATTCATTCATCTTCAATCACCAACTTGATTATCTTCTTCCTTTCTATTTTTATCCACCCACATTTCGGGCAATAATATTCTATCTGTGGTGGATTTGTTGGAAGTACCAAGACTTCCAGTACTCCACCACATTTTGGGCATACATACTTAACTGTCATTTTCTCACCTTTCCTTCTCTTAAAATCTCCGCTAATGCTATCAAAACTATTCTAATATCATCTTTCGTTCCATATCCATACTTCCTCTCTATTACAATTTCATATCCTCCAACACTATACTTCCACTTCATTTCACTTCCACTCCATACAATTTCTTCCACACTTTATCCAGTTCAATATCCTGGTACATCCCATATGGTACACTGAATATATCTGACCTAATCACATATCTTAGTATATATCCCTTGAACGCTGTCTTTATCACCCTCTCTATCTCCGCTAAACTTAAATCTAAGTATGTTCTCCATTTATACCTCTTTCTCTCTTTATTCTCAACCTCAAAGAAATATACATAAACCTTCATTCACACCACTCTCCTTCCTTTATCACTTTTCCAATGCTATACAACACCAAAATCTTTACATCAGCTCTATAACTTTTCTTTAGTATCGCTTCCACTGCTCCTTTCACTCCTCCAAATAATGCCAATGCTAACAATGCATTTGTCTTATACTCTCCTGGCATTTTCACCTCTTTATCTACTATAAACGGCATCAACACCAGACATCTCATCAAATTCTCATCACTCTCCAACCTCTGCACCCACTCTTCATCACTCGCTACTTCAAACAGCACTCTTCTAAACTTCAAAATATCCTCTTCTTTTATACCCAACACTTCTTTCAAATTCATATTATCCACCTCCATTAATCATCTAATACCCAAATCAATATTTCTTTTCTATTACCATTTCTCATCTCTACTTCCGTCATTATTGCATAACTACCAGATTCATCCCATTTCACTCTCACTATTTTCTTAATATCCTTCACAAAATATTTAATCTCTTCCGCTTTTCTGTCACACATCTCTGAATGCCAAACCATTCCACCAATCACTATATACTGCACCACTCCATAATTTTCTGTATAAATCTCTACTACCGCAAAATCATCACCTTTTAATACCTTTACATCTTTTAACTTATCATCTCTCGGCACTAGTTCTTTCAACTCTCCATTTACTCTTATTTCTCCTTTCTTCAAATCCATTGTTACAATATCTTTATCCACAAGAAATTCCATCTTTCTTTCACCACCCATCTATCAACCATACTAAAACCCTCACTTCACTTCCACTCTTCATCTTCACTGTCATGTCAACTGCATCTCTTCCATCACCATATATATCATAATCCCAGTCATTCACTCTCACTATCTCCTTTATATCTCTAATATCATACTTAATCGTTTCATTATCATAGTCTGTAATATCCACATACCATTTTATATAACTATCTCCCTTCACTATCAACAGATTCTGTCTTCCGTAATCCATTGTCACTAACTGTACTAGCGCCAGTTCCTTGTTTTCCACAACATGCCAATTCCACAAATCAAGACTCTTATCCACTTTAAATATCTCTTCCTCATTATGTAAAATCACATTTCTTTTAATATCAACTCTTACCATTCTTCATCACCTTCCACAATACTAAAACTGAATGAATGTCCCTTATCAACAAATATTGCGTTTACCTCGTCTTTCACTCTATTTATAACATCTTCAAAATCTCTTATCTTAACTCTCATTAACTCCTTCATTATCATACACCTCCGCGATTAATATTTTTTTTCACATCATTTCTAACTACTCTTTTAAAAAATATAAAGAATGAAACTAAAATGGTTTCTTATTATACATAACCACTCTACACCTTCCATCGTTGTATATGCAATCGCACCAAGGTGGCATTCTTATTCTAACATGCCACCCTGCCTTTTCTACTGCACACGCAAATTCTTTTAATAACTGTTTTGCTTCTTTATTGAAGTCCTTGTGAAAACTGTCTGGTGGTGTCTTATCAAAGCTAATCACTGCTACATAATATCTACAAAACATCGCTGAACATCCGAATGGTTTTCCCTGTGGCGTGAATCCATCAATTTCTAAATCACTCCATCTCAGTTGCTTCGGCACTGCCAATCTTTCATCTTCTGGCTTTCTCTTCATCTTTATACCTTCACTATACTTCTCAATACATTGTTCTATCTTTTCCTCTCTTGTTGTATCTTGCATTTATCTCACCTCTGTCATATGAAGAAATACTCATCATATCCGTCTTCATCTTTCCATAACTCAACTTCAACACGTTTATTGTTAATCCTAAGATAATCGTGTCTGTCTATTTCAATTTCATTAACCCATCTCAATGTAATCCTTCTATATCCATTAAGTAATCTTGTCTCAACTATTTCTTCGAATTCTTTTGTAGCTCTATTTATCCTTATTATGAATTGCCTCATTTCACTGAACTTGTTCACTATCTCAATCAAGACATAATAAAACTGTTTCGTCTTCACTGTTGCATAGTCTACCATAGCTATACTTGTATTCAATTGTGCTTCAACTTTACCATTCCACTTTAGCTCTCCATTTTCATCTAAAACCATTCTATACCATTTTTCATTCTCTTCAATTGAGAAAAGTTGCCAAGTCATTTCACTCACCTTTCTTAACTTTCTCTAATTCTCTTTCCATCCTCTTTATAAAATCTCTGAAAGCATCCATATTATTGAAAAACACTGTTAGTTCATGAGACCAATCAAACTCTATTTTTAACACTTTCGGTAGTTCTTTTTCTGCTTCTAACCTTCTTATCTCTAAATTCTTCAGCTTATCATTATATACATGGAAAGTTATATCCACATTTGCTTCTTCTTCCATTTCAATCGACCTCCATTTCATTATTTCGAACACCAACTACTGGTGCCCTGGCTAGACCACATCTAGCCAGGATTGCACCAAACCGATTACCTTCTCCAGCCGCGGCTTAATACATCTAAAAATAAAAAAATAAAAAATGAGACTAATCTTCAACACTTTGACTTGGTCTCACTGGATGTCCTTCCACCTTTCCTATCACATACTCGCCTTTCGGTATTGTTAATACCCCATGTTCACTATGTGTTATCGTCATTTTCTTCCTTGCATTCAACACCACTTTTTGAAAGTCTATGAGTAAATCGAATGTTCCCTCGAATCTATGCCTCGGAAATACCTTTTCCACTATGTTCACCTTCGGCACCCAGTCACTGTACTTGTATATGTAAATGTTTCCCTGCCACTTCTCGAAACTGAAGTTCTTGATATCTTTCTTCCTATATGGCACTTCAGACCACTGCACTAGCGCTAGGTCGCCCTGAATATACTTTGGAAACCCAATATAATACTGTCCTGGGCATATCGTCTTCGCGTTTTCCTGATACCATATCCTGTCATACCACTGCTCATCGCCTTCCTGCACTAGTATCGCACTATAAATTTCCCAACTTTGGTTAGGCCAATGTACTCTGAACCACAACTTATTGTCGCTGTCAATCACTGGTAGTTTCTCAATTCTTTGTATCTTTAAGAATCCATTGTAAATATAATCCTCACTTTTTATACCCGTGTTCATGTCAACCACCCCATCACTGTTTACTTCATATGTCACTATCCGCCATACTTTTTCACCGTAACTTCTTTCAATTGAAACATTCTTTGTAATCCAATGACATTCCCAGCGCTTTAACATCTCTTCAAAACGTCCTATCTTTGACAAACTCACTAAATCCTCATAAACACTTCTTCTTCTATCATAATACTTCCACAGCCTGTCTTTGTATATTTTCTTGCCAATCACTTTCCTCACTAGTTTTTCCAGTCTCATAAAGTACTCATGCCATTCCTCGAAATGCACTGTTCTTTTACACTCGAACATCCCTGTAATCTCTTTATATCGTTCCCATATCCAAGCCCAGTCCTGGGGCTGGATGTTTTTAATCACTGCTTCGTGTAGTTTCAATAAAAACAAACTCAATAAATCATCTAGTATTTCTTCTTCCACTCCCGCGCTCGGGAGTGGTTTTTTATCAAAAATAGCTTTATGAATCCTGGGAGCATATCTAGGATAATGCTCCCACAGGATTCTCATTAAGCTCTGTTTTGGTGTATTCAAATTTATCTCATCATATATTTCTTTAATTTTCTCATATCTTGTCATAATAATCACCTCCAATTTATCCAGATATCCATACATTTGTATTTTTATCTTTCAATATATAAAAATCTTCTACTTTTCTACCATCCAATGTATTATATTTTCTGACAACAATTAAAACTTTTGACTTCCTCGTAATCTTCCACACATCGTCATGCTTTATTACTTTCTTGACTTCGCCACTACCGTATACAATTTCTAATTCACCGCCAGTGAGGTATTCCTCACTAGATATAATATTTATTATACTTGTCATGACAATCACCATTCCAAATCCACCTCAGTCTCATAAACTGAGGTGTCGATAAAAACGAAAATTAAAACATCTTTTTTGTTTTTCAATTCATCAAATCTCACAACTCTTAAAACTGCAAAATCTGTTATTGGCTCAACACACCAATAACGAAACTCGCCTAAAACTCTTTTGAATCTTATCTTTCCATGACCAGACAACCACTCAAATTCTGGCTGTCTGGCGCCGTATGAATATACTTCCATTTCTTCCTTTTTAACTATTTTTATTTCCTGCATAACAAACCACCTCACTATTTTTTTTCTGGATAAATCTCATAAGCTCGTGTTTCCTACACAAAATCAATGCGTTACATGATTACATTATTTTCAATGATATAAAAATGTGATGTATATACAATATATATTAGAAACTCTTCTATATAATTAAAAGAATGCCTTAAGAAAGAGTATTAAATAAAATAAAATTATATATTATTATGAGGAATAACAAAGAAGGACTTTTTCACATACCACCAATAGGATAGATGGGTTGCTATTATTGACAATTTTTGTGCGATTTTTTGATAGATTGCCAGAGATGTGATTTTATTTTGTGAAAAGTGATAAAAAGAGAGTGAGATTTTGCTAGAATTGAATAAGCGATAGGGATGCTAGAATAGCAATTTTTTTATTTAGATATATGATAAAATGTTAAAATATGCGAGTGAAAAGAAAGAAAATGGTGAAAAGTGAAGAGAAAAGTTGTTGAAATAGCAAAGTTTTCCCCATTTCTAAAATATATTTTTCCCAAAAAAGGTAGTACTATCGAGGCGTGGTATAATTTTGTGGGTATGTGATTATATGGGTTTATTATCTCAGTGTATATTAGATTTCTAGAAGTTGTGATTCAATATTTGAGCGATTACATTCTCCTAACATTTCTGATTGAAGTATGTGATTATACTCTCCTGGTAATTCTGATATATTTGAAGCGATTACACTCTCCTAATTACTCTATATATTGGAAATGCGATTACACTCTCCTGGTCTATCTTGCAATTTCTGGTCTAATCCTATAGATGTTGGTTTAGTTAAATGAAAATCTAATATTGTATATATTCACACGACCGAAAACATATATCGAAAAGTGATATATATCGTGACCGAAAAATGCGAAATGAAAGATTTAAATAAAATGATTTGTTTATATTCGAATTTATTATTATAATATACCTTTCCGCCAAAAATGAGTATAGACGACTGTTTATATAAATAAAAATCTATACAAAAGTTCGAAAAAAATAAAAATTGATGATGTTCTCAGAAGTCGAACATCATCTTGATAATGTGTTCATCGAATTTGAACACATCATCGAATATGAGACGCCCCCGAAATCGGGGGTGTCTCATTTTATTTATTTTTCGTAACAATTTCTTTTTTGATATTTTCATTTTTAACACCCATTAATTCATAATGTCTCAAAATATTTTGTTTATCTGTTTTTGACATGTTTTCCCACTCGTCTTTCCTTAAAAAAAAGACATCACGTCTTTGTTTAAGTTTCAATTTTATGATTTTGTTTTGATACATTAGTTCTTTTAATGTGGCCCACAATTTCCAATTTGTGGACCTATCCTTTATGTCAAGATTCAATTGTTTTGCGATTTCTGAGCGTGTTTTAAAATCATTCAGAATGTTTAAAATATTCTCGGGCTCAATTCCGAATGATTTTTTTTGTTCGGCCTTTTTTATCAGTCTTTTAACATTTGGACACATAACGACCACCTCACAATTTTTTTCAATAATACATTCATTTTCAAAATATAAAAAGCTATCGTTTCGCGATTATACTATAGAAAGCTAATTATACAAATAAATAACCCATTGGATAAATAAAAATCCACTTATCGAAACTGTAAAATAATAAACACTTACATATACGCATTATATTATTATAATATTAAATAATGAACAATATCAATATAACAAAATCATATATTAGTATAGAAACAACAAAAATCGAAAAAAAATAATGTGTGAGCGTGTTAGAGCTCGAGCTCAACACGCTCATATTGTTTAAAGTGTTCGTAATGCTTCACATACATTTTTTTCAAAACAACAATAATGTGCCCGTCTTCATGCAAAAAAACAATTTCATTTCGCGCCCACAACACATTTAGCGCAATTTTGAATGCGTCCTCAACGAAATGAGAACGCATTCGTAATTTCAAAATCGCATACAATTCTGTTAATGTTTCTGGATGTCTTAACGCATATTTTATTATTTTATACGCATTCAAGACGTGTTCACATAATTGTATTGTATTATACTCACTCGGTCTTACATCCTTCATGAATTTCAACAACTCGATATCAAACATTTTAACATCACACTCCATTTTTTGTTATGATTTATATTGTTTACGTGATTAATAAATGTTACGCGTATTACGAATACGATAATAGACCGATTATATAAATAAAAATTCAATTAATTAAATAGAGACCCGTTTATATAAATGAAAATTACACGAAAAATTCACACGCGATTTTTCATAAAAACAGAATAAAGCCCTTCCCCACATTTTCTCTCCCCAAACTCCTCTACCCACCTTCTTTAATTAAATCCACATTAACAAAAGAGAGGAGAACCATATAATCAACTTTTTATAACTTTAGACATAATTAACTTACAATCCCACACAATATTTAAATAGAAGAGTTGCATAGAATACCTTAGAACTTATTTTCAATTTCATGAATATTCACTATTAGTGTGAGGTGTTATGATGTGTCGGATTTGTGAGATGGAAAGTGGTTTGAGGAAAGTAGTGGAAGAAAGATTTTTGAAGGGTGAAATTGGTGTGAGTAAAGCGGCGAAAATATTGGGAGTGTCATTAGAAGAGTTTGCGAGACATGTGCCTCATATTAAGAAAGTGAAGAAGAAACAAAAGACTATTGATGATTATGTGGAGATGCTTGAGAATATTATAGATGTGTTGAATGAGAGAGTTATGATTTTGGTGAGTGAGCCGATTGGTGAGGTGAGTGAAGGGGCTATCGCGAAGATTGTGAAGGAGTTGAGAGGAGCGATAGAGTTGTTTGCGAAGATAAAAGGTGAGATACAGACGGCACCACAAGTCACAGTTAATGTTATGGTTTTGAATAAGATAACTGATTTGTTGTTGAAAGAGGCGCCGAAAGAGTTAAGAGAGAAGGTTATTAAAATACTTGAAGAAAGTAAGTGGCAGGGTGATTATAATGTATGATGTAGTGGAAGTGTTGAAGGCGAGAAATGACCCAGTGTATTTTGCAGAGAGTAAATATTTCTTGGGTTTGAAGTTGTGGCCTAGACAGAGAGAAATATTGAGAGAGTTTTATGATGAGAAGAAGAAGTATAATAGGTTGATTTTGATTGCGGGGATGAGGTCTGGCAAAACATTTTTGTCTAGTGTTATAGCTTTATATGAGTTGTTCAAGTTGTTAGCGTTGAGTAATCCTCAAGAAGTTTATGGTTTGGCTCATGGGTCACCTATAGCGATTTTATTGGTGGCGAAGAAAGAAGAACAGGCGATAGATACGGTGTTGGCACAGATTAAGCCAAAGTTAGTGGCATCACCTTTCTTCAATGAATTTGAATATAAGGTGAGGAGTTTGAGTATTGAGTTTCCAGAGAAGTATATTAAGGTGTTGGCATCAACATCTGCGTTAGCTAGTAATGTTGGAAGAACTCTTAAAGCTTTTGTTCTTGATGAGGTGAGTAGATTTGAGGAGACAGAAAAGATAAATGGAGTGAATATATTTAATACTCTTGCAAAGTCTACGGCTACATTTGGTTTTGAAGGCAAATCAATCGCTATTTCTAGTCCTGTTCACCCTCAAGATGCAATCATGCAGTTATATGCTCAAGCAGAGGGTTCAAAGCATACAATGAGAATGATAATACCAACATGGGAGTTAAATCCTAATCTACCGTTCGATTGTGAAGAGTTACAGGAAGCTAGAAGAATAGACCCACTGAGTTTCTGGAGAGATTTTGGATGTAAACCCTTCGCCTCTCAGTATGCTTTCTTTAGTAAACCAGAAGTGGTGAAAGAAGTGATGGTGGGTGATAATGTTTTGTTAAAAATAGAAGAGTGTAAAGATTTCGAGAAAGAGTATATAGTGGCAATTGACCCTTCACTTAAAAATGATGCTTTTGGAGTAAGTATTGGACATTTGGAGAGAAATGGAAAGATTATTATTGATGGAAGTTACAGATTTCAGCCTGAGAGTGGATTTATTTCACCCTCTGAAGTAGAAGAGTTTTTCTTGAGATTGTGTAAGAGGTTTAATATTACAACTTTGATTTTAGATTTATGGCACTTTCCTCATTTATTGGAGAAGATGAAAGAGAAGGGTGTTAATATAGAGTTTCATAGAGTTAATGCGGATGATTATAATAAGTTGAGAGAGATGATTTTTGAGAAGAAGATAGTATTGCCGAATTATCAGGTATTGTTTAGAGAGTTGATAGAGTTACAAGTGAAGATGAATGGAAAAGTTGACCATCCAAGAAAAGGTTCAAAAGATGTAGCTGATACAGTGGCGAATATAGTGCAGTTTTTGGATAAGTTTAGAAAGCCATTTCTGCCATTTATGGTTGAGAGTTTCACTTAATATAAATATGAAATAGTTAATACAATATATAGAATATAAATAAGATAAAATGGTGAGTGTAATGAGTTGGAATAAAGAAGTGTTTAGTGGGAGATTATCATACCCACCTAGTATAATATATGCGTTGAAGGTGATGAGAAGAAGTTTCAATTTGCCTGATAATCAGTATTTAAAGTATCAAAAGTTGACGGAGATAGACCCTGTATTATATGGTTCAATCCATACTTTAGCGGCACTAATCAGTGATGCCTTTAAAGGAATTAGTGTGAGATTTGGTGAAGTAATTGAAGAGGAAGAGCGTGAGTTAGTGATACAAGCGAATAGAATAATTAAAGAGTATGATTTGAAAGGGTTGATTTATAGAATTGCTTTTGGATTGTTGAGAGATGGAGATGTAGTGTTGAGAAAAGATAGTTTGGAGTTCTTACCATTGGCGAACCTTACCATTATTCCAGATAGGAGCTACCTTAATAATTTCTCAAGTGAAGTAATAACAAAGAGAGGATTATATGTACTGAATGAAGGGAGTGAGAGTCAGGAGATTTTAAAACCAGAAGAAGTGATACATTTTTCGTTGAATCCAGAGGTTTATGTCTATGATAATAAAGGTAGATTGACATATGGAGTGTGGAGTGTTTCGCCTATAAAGCCTATAATTTCAACGGTCTTATGGAAGATGAGTTTAATTGAGAATGATATGCTTTGGAGATATAGATTAATACCGCGAGAGCATCATAGATTGAGTTCAGAGGCATTTAAACCAGAGTATTATGCGGGAAAGAATGCGGAGGAGAAGATACAAAATGCAATTAGTGCGGCAAATCAAGCTATAAGTGATTATAAGGAGAAGATAAGAAAGGTAAAGGCGGATGAAAGTTACATCACTCTTGATAATGTTGAAATTAGTATATTGGAGCCGAAGAGTAGTTATAGTTCGCCGAATGAGTTTATAGACCAGTTAAATGGTAATATAGCGGCAGCTGTTGGTATGCCTATGGCGATTTTTACAGGACAGAGTAAAGGAAGCTATTCTTCGTTTTTGGCATTGATTTCATTGGTGATTGCGAGAGCCAGATATTTAGTGAGTTTAATGAAGCCAGAATTATTCAAATGGTTGATGTCAAGATTACCTGATAAGTTGAAGCCGCTGAGTAATAAGCTTGATATAGTGTTTGATTTAGTGTTGGAAAAAGATAAGATAGATATAGCGAGACAAATTGCGATTCTACGAGAGAGTGGCTTATTTACCTTTGATGAATTACGAGCTTTATGGGGTGCTCCAACCATTAGTCCAGAGAAGCTACCAGAAGCTACTGTTCACAAAAGAACAGAGACGCCAAGAGAGATAGCATCAAGACCAGTGAAGAGTAAGGAGCCACAATATAATATTACACCAGAGAGTAGGAGAGATAAACAAATTACTTGATAAAATTTTGAGAGGTGATAGAAATGGAGATAGAAGCTAGATATATTAAGGATTTGAGGAATTATGACCCAAGAAAGAGTAGTGACAGAGAGTTGGTATTTGATAATGCCCTCATACATAAATTCTATAATGATGCTAGAGAGGGAAAGAGTAAGTGGCCTATCCAGTTGATAGTAAAGAAAGCTATTGAAATAGCGGAGGAGATGCGAAAGAGAGGAATGAGAAGACATGTTTCAATGAAGAAATATGGAAGAGAGTTGGATTTGCTAGTATCAGCTGTAATTGGTGAAGATTATACTGAAGTGAATTCGTTTAGAGAGGAGAGTGAAAAGAGAAAGAGGATAAAGTTAAGTGAAGTGATGGAGCATTTTAAGAAGCCAATAATGTTATCTGATAACTTTATTTCATTAGTGGGAGGACTAGCTGTTCATGAAGAGACACAAGGTGATATCGATATTCTGGTAAAGTGGCCTCCTAATACACCTAGTAATATATTAAAGCCAGTCGAGTTTAGGTTGGGAAGAGCTTTACCAAAAGAGTTGTCAAGTAGACTAAGTATAATGCTTGATATGTATCATGGGCCTTTCACTTCTTTCATACCCCTCTACGATTTGGTATTAATACCTAAAAAGCCAGTGTATAAAATAATGATGGAGGGAAAGGTAAGACCAGGAGTATTTATAACTCCACTGAAAGGTGTAAAAGGATATCATACAAATGAGGAGTATAGTATTAAGAATGTGGAGGAGTTTTTTGATGAAGAGGATTATCCGTTAGTGGTGGAGAAGAAATATGATGGAGGAAGGTTGCAGATACATAAGGATGGAAGTAAGATATGGGTGTTTACAGATGGAGGTAAAGAAGTTTCTAGACATTTCCCTAGTTTGAAAGAGAAGTTGAAAGGGTTTCCAGAGAAGATTATATTGGATACAGAAACTGAAGGTTGGATTGGTAAGAAGCATTTGGGAAGAGAAGAAGTAAATGGACATATCAATCAAGAAGAGAACTTTGATGATAGTATGTTTGTATTTAATGTATTTGATATATTATACTTTTATGATGAGAAGTGGAGTAAGCATGATATTAATCCGAGAGTGGGTGATTTGACGGGAGAGCCATTGGAGATTAGACAGAAATATTTAGATGTGTTGCCGTTTGAACAGAGTACTTATGAGATACCTAAGCCTGGATTGAATAGAGTAGTGTCGGTGAAGGTTGATAGTCCTGAAGAGTTGAGGAAAGCCATAAAGAGAATGGCGAGTGCGCCTGCGAGTGAAGGTGCTATGATTAAGAGTTTAAAGAGTACTTATCCTTTGACAGGGTTAACGAAATATTGGGTGAAATTCAAGAATATGGCTGATATACACGCTGTAATAGTGGGAAGAAAGGAAACAAAAACTAAAGGTGTGTGGAATTATTTCATAGGGTTGATGCCAGGCTCTCATCCAGAGTGGGCTAATATCGAATTAAATGGTAAGAAGTATGTGTTTGCGGGTAAAACATTTTCGACTAATAGGGATATACCCAAAGGAACTATAGTAACAGTGAATTTTCACACTTTGTTTAGATATGATAATGGAGTGAGAGTATATGAGCCAAGAATTTATGAGATTAGACCAGACCAAAAAATACCAGATACTGTTGATGATGCTTTAGAGATAGCAGATGAAGCTAACTTATTGGCGGTAAAGGATAAAGAAGCTCCAAATTTACCAAAGGAGATTAGAGATATAAAATTGGGTAAGATAGTTGCGAGTGATGAGAAGAGAAAGTTTGTTTTACAGTTCCATTATAGAGGAAGAAGTAGACATGGTGATTTGAGAATACAAATGACTAATGAGAGTCTTGAAGGCTTTACACTATTCGAGTTAGTCAAGGGATGTATAAAAGAAGATGTTGATAGTCTTGAAAAAGCGAAGAAGTGGGATAATAAATGCACGAAGTTATTTAAAGACCATAATAAAGTGCAGTGTGTGAGAAAGGCGACAGAGAGTTTAGAATGGTTAACAGTTGAGGGAGTAGTACCGCCAGGTGAAGTTGGCGCAACTAAATATGAGTATGGTGTGTTTAGTATTGTTGATAAAGGAGAGTGTGTGGTTACAGTAGCTAAACCGTATTTTTATGAAATATGGTTTTATGGTGAAAAGTTGAAAGGAAGATATGTAGTGAGGAAGATTGCAAGACCAGAAAAGCCAGGTGAACCACTATACTTAAACTTCTGGAAAACTAAAGACCAAATACCATATGTGTTGACGAAAAGAGCTGTTGAAGAAGGTTGGATACCTCCTAAAGGAGTCTCCGCTTTGCCTCCTGAGTTCAAAAGACAAGTCCCAAATCAGTTTAAATACTGGTTGAAAGATAGTGAAAGTGAAAGAAGGAAGATAAGAGATGAGTATGTTAAACAAGTGAAACTTGAGAAAGCTAGATTCGCTCTTCATTACAGGATTTTCAAAGGACCAAAACATATAAGAGAGGGACCATCGAAAGCATATTGGGACTTATATATTAATAATATCAGGTTTATTTGTGATAGTAATCCTTTAGAAGGTACAGCTACGGCGATTAGAGATACTTCAGAGGCGATTGATAGACAGGGTAAGATAAAAGTGGGTGAAAAAGATAATCCGTATAAGAGTTTAGAAGGTTGGGATATTATTATTGAGAAAGGTGATGCATTTATACTACAGGATAATCCAATGTGGTTTAAAGCGAGAGTAGGAAAGATTTATATAGCGGCGAAAAGAGAAGACTTGAATTCGGATATCTGGGTTCTTAAACCTGTTCAAAGTTCTGCAGAGGGACGAATGAAATGATGATTGGCAATAGTGATACAATATTGATAGTGATGAGAGGTGTTAAGTTATGAAGTGGAAAGAAACTGCAGAAGGATTGGTAGTAGAGGGTGTTGCAATAGAGGAAGGAACTTATCAAGGAATCGATGGTCATAAAGTGTTTTATCCTGCAGATGTTTTAATAAAGGCGGCTAAGAGTTTAGTGAATAAAAGAGTGAAGTTGAGACATCAAGATACAGATGATGCAGTTATTGGGTATGTCAGTGCAGTTAGACCAGACGCTGGTAAGATTTTAGTTCAGGCTAAGATATTTGATAAGAATGTAGTAGAGTTAATAAAGAATGGTAAGTTTAAAGCTTTTTCTGTAGAGACAAGAGTTTTGGGTGAACTAGCTGGAGATGTTTATATAGCTAATAATTTAGAATTTGAAAGTATTGCAATAGTGGAGAATCCAGCCTGTCCAACGGCTCGGATTAAAAATATTAGAGAGACAAAGTTGGAGGAAAAGAAGATGGTGAGTGTAGAAGATTGTATTAAGGAGTTGAAAGAGAAAGGAGATTTTAATAAGATATCAGAGGAGTGTAAAAAGAAGTTGAAGGAAGCAGGGTATCCATATCCATATCCAGAGACGAAAGCGAAAAATGAAGAATATGAGAGTAAGTTGAATGCATTGAAAGCGAAGTTAAAGGAGAAGGATGCAAAGATTAAGGAGTTAGAAGAAAAGGTGAAAGGATTAGAGGCGGAGTTAGAGAAAAGAGATACGGAAACACTCAATGCATTGATGGAAGAGATTTCTGGGAAGAGTAAATTCATTGATGTGAAGATGATACTTGAGCCAATTAAGACACTTCAAGAAAAGATAGAAGTGTTGAGAAGAATAAAGAAGAGTTTAGTGGAGAAGAAGGAAACAAAGTTAGAGGCTCCTGAAAAGAAGGAGCTGAGTGAAGATGAAGTCAATAGTTTAATAGATAAAGCGATAAAAGAGATATGGAGGGTTGAGTAATGTCTTTGGTGAATAAGCCTGGTTCGATAATTACTCTACCATTTGGTGGAGCATCAATTCAAGATAGTGGATATGTTTTAATGTGGGATGCTTCGAACAACTATGTAAAAGTACATGATGGAACTGCTGGTAAAGTAGTAATCGGTGTTAATTTAACCTCGACAGAAGACCCCGCTAATCCAGGAACTTATTTAACAAGTGGTTATATTGCAGTACAAGTTGATGGAATTGCTGAAGTACAGGTAGATGCAAGTAATAAAGCATTTGAACAAGGAGACTTAGTATATGTTAAAGGGTCTGGAAAGATAGATAAATTTGAATGGGATGACTTAAATTCATCTTTCAGTGATACCGAGGTAGAAGCACAATTTAAGAAGCTTACAACTATTGTGGGTGTTGCTTTAGAATCTAAAGCGGTAAATGCTGGAGGCACTGCAAAAGTGCTTTTAAGGCCATTATGATAGGAGGTGTGTAAAAGATGGAGAATGCGTTTAGAGAATTAATCGCTAAATTAGCAATAACAAGCGATAATGAATTAAGAGCTGATATTGTAAGGAAGATTATATACAGAGCTGCAGACTTTATCTCTGTGGGAACAAAGATAGTGGGTGTGGTTAATACTGATACATTAGAGCTAAAATATCATATACCAAGTGAGTTAAGTGCAGAATATCCTGTTGCTGAAGGAGCAGTAGCAAATGTTGATAATAGCATAACATGGACAGATTTTGTTCTCTCACTTAAGAAAGCTGAAGTACCATTGTTTTTGACAGATGAAGCTAAGATACGACAATTTGACAATCAATGGGCTATGGTTCTAAGACGAGCTGGCGAAGCTTTAGCAAAAGCTAAAGACCAAAATATATTGACAACTTTAGCATCTGGAAACTATTCAAGTAATACTCATGCGGCATCGGCTAAGTGGAATACTTCTAGTGGTGACCCTGCAGGAGATATAGCGAAGGCGTTAGAAGGAATTCTGCAAGCTTCTGGTGTAAATGATAGTGATATTAGAAATGTAGCAGTGGTTGTTCCAGTCCAAGCATGGGGTTACTTAATGAAAACACAGGATATAGAAAATGTTAGAACAAACTTGATAAATTGGTTCAAGGAAAGCTATGGGATAGAGTTCTATCCAACAAAGTGGTATGATACTTATGCGGTAGTTTTGATAAAGGGAGAAGGAACCGCTATACATGGAGTATATAATGGAAAAGATGTGCCACTCTCAGAAGAGTTTAGACATCCAGGTATGACAGAGTATCGTATCAGACAATACTTTAATACTGTAGTAGTACCAGAGAGTTCTTCTGTTACAACTAGCAAGAGAATTTACAAGATAACCTCCATACTGTGATTGGAGGTGAACTTCTTGAACACTGACTACAGAGAACGAATCGCTAAGATAGAGGTTGCACTTAGTGAAGTAAGGAGCGACTTAAAGAATAATTATGATATGATAAATGAACTTAGACAAGGGTCTGTGGAAGTAAGTGAAAGAGTATCGAAGTTAGAGGGCTCAATGAAACTATTGCTTACAATTGAATTAGCTATCTTTGTTCAGCTCTTAGTTCTAATATTATCTTAGTTTTTTATATTATTAAAAATACAATATGGAGAATATTTATAAAGTTTAATATTCAGGAGGCGAATTAGTATGGATGAAGAATTAATCCAATTGTTGATGGTGATTATACCTGCTCTGTTAACATATTTGTTAGGACATTATAGAGGGAAGAATAAGATATTGAAAGGATTACAACTGGTGTTGACTAATTTGGATAAAGCGATAGAAGTGTTGAATAAAGCCGAAAGTTTGATGAGGGAAATTAAGAAAGCACTTGAAGATGATATGTTAACGGTGGAGGAAGCTGAGAGAATTATAGTGGAGTTAAGAGCACTTATTGATGAGTTAGAAGATATTATAGGCGAGATGAATGGTGGTGAATAATGACTGTTACAATAAATGATGTTAGGACAATATTAAATAATATTACAAGTGATTTAGTGAGTGATGCAGTGATACAGAAAAATATTGATTTGGTGAGTGAGTATATAGATGCGATAAAGGATAGTGATGCTGATAGTAGTTTGGTAGAGCAGGCGAAATTATATGGAGCAGCTTATAATACTCTACTTTCATATTCAACTAGTGTAGAAAGAGTTGGTGGAGGAGCATTAGCATCTGCTTTGACACAAGCATCAGAGCTGAAGACAAGATATGAGGATTTGGTGAAAAGAATAACGGGACAGACGAGTTCATTAGTCGTAACGAGTACTCTAAAAAGTTTAACTGAGGATTTATATTATGACTGAGAGTGATGAAGATGGTGAGAAGAAGACCAGAGGTATATCCAGCCTGGAGAACAAGAAGAGCTTTAAGAGAGAGACCATTTAGAATTCAGTTTGCAGTGGATATGGAGATAGATGATAGAGAAGTAAATTGGTTATTGGGTTATTTTGCTCATGCTTTAAGTGATTTTGAAGAGAGTAAGGCATGGATGAATGACAGCTTTATGCATAGGTTTGAGTATCTATTCAGAGAGTATGTTAATAAACCATATAGTGAAGGAGGAATAATGCCGAAGAGAACAGGAAGACTTATTGAGAGTTTAAGAATAAAGGGTGATTATGAAGAAGGACCTGTAAAGGTAAGAGTGAGAAAACAAGAGTGGAATGATATTAGAACGAGACTAGTGGAGAGAGACACTATAACTTATAAAGTGAGTGTAAGGTGGGATGCTCCGTATTTTAATGCAGTGGATACTGGGACAGGATTGTGGGGTCCAAGTAAAAATTGGAAGTTTTATAGATTTATACCATTTGGCTTGGCGAAACATTATGAAAGAGCAGAGATGTCTAGAAAAGTTGGTGCGGTGAAAGGAGGAAAGGTGAAGAAGGTGAAAGGAAAGCCGATTGTAGTTGGAGGTAGACCAATTGCAGGATTGGAAAGAGTTGGACCAATGAAAATGAGTAAGTTTGAAAGAGAAGCTTTGAAAAATTCATTTATTAAAGCGGGATATAAGCCAAAAGAAGCGAAGGAGTTAGTAGATAAATTGAATATTGGAGGTAAGTTGGGAGGATATTATTGGTATGGAAAAAGGATAACAAGATGGGTATTGAAAGATATAGTGAAGAATAAAATTGAGCCAGAGAGAAGAATGAAAGGATTGGTAGTGGGAAAGAGGAAAAGTAAAGCGACACCATTACAAAAGGCTGGGTTGTGGCCAGGATTTCCAGGATATAATATAATAGAGAAAGCGACGGATAAGATGAATTATATATT
>Ga0164318_10000148_pt1 | contig 42977 bp, 38 predicted proteins | sample GuaBasSedimGuay9_FD_113734 | JGI IMG/M metagenome (GOLD analysis project Ga0164318, IMG submission 113734) | Subseafloor sediment microbial communities from Guaymas Basin, Gulf of California, Mexico - Guay9, Core 4571-4, 0-3 cm | ecosystem: Environmental > Aquatic > Marine > Hydrothermal vents... | reverse complement strand
ATTCCGGTGACTTGTCCCCACCTGATCTGAGCAAATCGATGCATAACAGAATTCTTGCTAATTGGCATTTAACCATTAACATGGTTACTTCTTAAAGATCAAATCAAGGAGGCTAGCCAATGGCAAGAAAGAAAAAACAATGGGGGTTGAGTATGCGTAAGATCAGGGAAATACTGCGCTTAGGGCTTCAAAAGGGTAAGTGCTTGCGGGAAATATCCCGGAGTTGCTCTATAGCGTACAAAACAGCGGGGAAATACCTGCGAAGAGCGAAAGAAATATCATTAAAGTATGAGCAGATAGAAAAAATGGAGGATACAGAGCTCAAGCGTCTCCTGGCAAAAGGAAGAGAATCCGAGGAAACACGGATCCGGCACATCTTACCGAAGTGGTGCGAGGAACGGTCGAGGAGACAATAAACAAGCTCCTGGACGCTGAAGCTGACAGACTGGTTAAAGCAAAAAGATATGAGAGGACTGAGGCCAGACAGGATACGAGAGCCGGGTATTATGCCCGCAAGCTTCAAACAACATCGGGTAAAGTTAATCTCAAAGTCCCCAAGTTGAGGAATCTGCCGTTTGAAACGGCGATAATAGAACGATATAGAAGACGCGAGACATCCGTAGAGGAAGCTATGATAGAGATGTATCTGGCTGGAGTATCGGTAAGGCGTGTCGAAGATATAACTGAAGCTCTCTGGGGAAGCAAAGTATCTCCGGGAACGGTGAGCAATATAAATAAAAAAATATATGACCGCATAAATAAATGGCGTAACAGGCGTTTGGAAGGCACTTTTCCATATGTCTATCTTGACGGGATCAACATGAAGCGAAGCTGGGGCGGCGAAGTTAAAAATGTATCGGTGCTTGTTGCCATAGGCGTCGATAATGAAGGATACCGCCATATACTGGGTGTTACAGAAGGAGCTCGCGAAGATAAAGAGGGTTGGAGCGGATTTTTGAGACACTTAAAAGCGCGTGGTCTAAAAGGCGTACAGCTGTTTATATCGGATAAATGTTTGGGATTAAAAGACTATTGCGAGGTATAACGTTATTCACATATCCACAATATTAACAAAAAAGAAAAGGAACCGAAAAGAAAAAAGACTACTACGACTATTAAAAACCTGGGAGGATCTCTTTAAAAGTGCGAAAGATTCTTGACACCTATAAAAAGCTACTACTGCTACGATCTTTGATATAAAATAAAACCAGCGTCGCTTCGCTCCGACAGGTGGATACAAGTTACCGGAATCGGTGGGGACGACTTACCGGAATGACTGGATACAAGTTCCGGAATACGCAAGCAACGAGACAGTAGTGATGGAAAATAAAAATTATCTTTTAATTTCTTTTTGGCGGATAAGATTTTTGCCTTCTAAAACAGTCAATAATGCCTGTCGCACCTTATTTGATGCAGCTAAACAAAATTCTTTATTCTCCATATAATAAAGATCATCAAAACTGATGGGGGGCAGGATACTTACTTCTACTTTTCCTGGATACATGATTTTACTACCTTTTTTTATAACATTTATACTACCGTCAATAGCTATAGGAACAACTCTGACTTTTGCTTCCTGCAGAAAAGAAAAACTGAAAGATTTAAATTTTTGCAGCTTTTCATTATAAGAACGTGTGCCTTCCGGGTATATAACAATTGAATTTCCTGATTTTATTAGATCTATTACCGTTTTATATGTTTTTAATGAGCTCCTGATATGTCTCCTGTCTATAGGTATATATTTTTGCTGCTTCATATATATTCCAAAGATAAACGCCTCAAAAAGCTCCTGTTTGGCTAAAAATAAATACTGACGCGGAACAGCCCTGAAGATGATAGGCCAGTCCAAATGACTCTGATGATTAGCCATATATACAACAGTTTCGTCCTGAGGTAAATTTTCCCGGCCCTTAATCTCTAATTTTACAGCACCTACTTTCATAAGCGTCCAGGCCCAGAAACGCTCATATTTCCTATACATCTTCCTGTCCCCTGGCCAGATTACGGCATCAAGAACAATGCCTACCATCATCAATACTACCCCATCTACCCACCATATGATTGAATGTATGATTCTGATCAGCTTTTTCAATATAACGCCTTTCAACTCTTATCCCTTTAAACTTGCAAGAATATCCCTAAGTCTATTCCCTACTTCCATAGAGGACTTTTTATTAATATCATTATAATACTTTTCAAAATAAACTGGCTTTCCAATATTCACCTTGACTTCTTTAGGCTGTAACTTCCAGGATCCTTTAGGTAATACAGAAAAACTTCCATCAATTGCTATAGGTACCACGGGCTTCCTGCTGCGTTGAATAATAATAGAAGTTCCCCTGCCAAATTCGCCAATATTACCATCTTTCGTTAATTTTCCTTCCGGGAAAATGACAAAAGATCTGCCTTTTTTTAGCAGGTCTACTATCTTATGAATTGTTCTAATAGAGTTTTTCCTGTCCTTCGTGTCTAAGGAAAGAAACCCCGCGTTTCTGATAAAATCCCCTATAAAAGGAACCTTAAGAAGCTTTCTCATTGTAATGAATTTAAACGGGCAAGGTAAATATTTAAGTAAAATAAAAATATCAAGATAACTTTGATGATTTGGCGTAAAAATAACATTTGCATTATCAGGGATGTTTTCCAAGCCTGAAACTTTCACTTTGACGAGCGAAGCATTGACTAAAAGAGATCCACATAATCTTATTCCTTTTTGATAAAATAATTTTTTCTCTTCTTTGTCCTTTATAAATAAGGCTATTACGTAAGAACCCTTATTCACAACTACGCTATAAAAAATTACTAAAAACCAAAATATGCCGCTATGGATATATCTAAAGGCTCTGATCAATTCACTTCCTCTCTCTTTTTTATACCCATCCAACATACAACGCGATCAGAACATAAGTGAACAACTAGATACAATAATATTGTAACTATCGCTACTTTGGGAAGAGGAGCATAGACAATCGAACTTAAAACCATAGCCCCTATAATCCAATCTATCTGATCCCAGGGAAACCAGGGTTTGCCAGACGGTTTATTAAGCCTCCGTTTTATAAAACTTTCTATTAAATCACCTAAAAGAGCTCCTCCTCCCATTAAAGAACCTATTAAAATAAAATTAACTTTTCTGTAATCAACTATTGTGTATCTTACAAAAAAATCACTATTAAAAAACAGGAGTGCCTGGATCCCAGCTACGATCATTCCTGTTATAACCCCGACTAAAAGCCCTCTCCATGTCTTGTTTTTTCCAAAAATTTCACAACCACGCCATTTAACACCAAAATCAATAGGCACCGCAATTTTTGCCAAACCTCTTTTAAGTATGCTGGGTAACCATATCCGATTGCCACAAGAAGCATTGTGATTACCTAAGGCAGCTGGAAGTAAATACCAAAGACAAGAAAATATGAATTCGGGCATAATTTATTTGCGAAGTTTCTTATAAACATGAAGTATTCTCTGAAGCACCGTAATATGGGAAAGAATAGCAATTACTAACAGTCCCAAAAATATCTGGCCTATACAAAAGCTGGCACCAAGTACGATTATCCTGACTGGTCGTGGCATCACCCCGATTTTACACTCCTGGTCAAGACTTTCTGCCTTGGCTCTAGAATAACTTACGATCAAAGACCCTATTATTGCAACTACGATCAATATGACATAATTTGCTTTCCCTAATTCTAAAAAATACAGTAATATCCCAAAATAAATAACTGTATCTGAATAACGATCAAGAACTGAATCCCAGAAATTGCCAAAGATCGTAGTACGTCCTGTAATTCGAGCTACACTTCCATCAAGAGCATCAAAAAAACCGGCGATCCAAATTAGGATACCAATAGTTAAATAACTTAACTGCCCTCTAGCGATCAAATAAGCAACAGCGCAGTTAAGTGAAAGTCCCAAAAATGTTATCTGATTTGGAGTTATTTTTGTCTTTGCTAAAATACTGCCTGGGTACCTTGCAAGGAAACGAACGAATTTCTCTACTGAATCGGCCATTTAAAACTAACCTGAAGTCCCTTTCTTTTTACTCTTACCTTTCTTGTTCTTAAGTGCTTTTGTTTTCTTGGACTTTCCTTTTTCCCCTCTATAAGTAGCGATAAAATCTTCTACCATCTTTCGAGCTGTATTGTCATCATACTGTACAGGAGGTGATTTTTTAAAATATGCACTGGGCCCTAAAAGCGCGCCTGATATCCCATTATTCAACGCGATCTTTGCACAACGAATTGCATCTATAACAACCCCGGCAGAATTAGGAGAATCTTCTACTGAAAGTCGACATTCTAGATTCATAGGAAGATTCCCAAAATGGCGGCTTTCTATACGCAAGAAACAAAGCTTATTATCTTTTTGCCATGGAACATAATCACTTGGTCCAATGTGAACATCTTCTTTATCAATGGTCAATCCCCTATTCTGTATTTGAGAAACAACAGCATGTGTTTTTGATATTTTCTTTGAAATAAGGCGTCCTTCTTCTTTCATATTCAAAAAGTCCGTATTACCTCCCGTATTGAGCTGGTAAGTATGATCTACAGGCATCCCCCTGTCTAAAAATAGATTTGTCAAAACTCTATGCAGTATTGTTGCGCCTACTTGTGATTTTATATCATCACCGATAATTGGTAATCCTTTTTCTTTAAAACGATTTTGCCAGTACTCTTCCCTTGCGATAAAAACCGGAATACAGTTAATAAAGGCACATCCGGCATTTAATACTTGTTCAACATACCATTTTGTAGCCTCTTCCGAACCAACCGGAAGATAATTAATAACTATATCGGTCTTTGTCTCTTTTAATATGCCGGACACATCATCGGTTTTTCCGGGAGCTTCTTTAATAATTCGCGATAAATATTTACCCAAACCGTCATGAGTCATTCCGCGATGAACCTTAATTCCGAGAGAAGGAACTTTAGCAAATACTGCAGCATTATTAGGTTTTGCATGAATAGCTTCACTTAAGTCTTTGCCAACCTTATTTTTAGCAATATCAAAAGCAGTTGAAAACTCTATATCACTTATATGATAACCTCCCAGGTTAACGTGCATTAACCCGGGAATAAAATCTTCATCCTTCGCATTTTTGTAATATTCTATTCCCTGAACCAGCGAAGCAGCACAATTACCGACTCCAATGATTGCGACTTTAATTTTGGCCATAGCCTTACGCCCCTTTCCTTAGCGATAAACATTAAGCAATAGGACTTCTTCATATGTCATTCAAAAAAAATATAATAACACAAAGGGTTGCAATTCAGCGAGCAGGTTTCTATATCAAAACTGCGTTCATAACAAGATCTTTTAACGAAATAATATATATTTTCTCGCGGAGAAACTCCATACAAAAACAATTATTGTGGAAAAAAATTTTGAAAACAAATAATGTAAATTTATATTTTCCGTGAAAAACCAGATAAAATGCTGATTTAAAATAAGCCCGACACCCCCAATAAAGGCAAAAATCAAGGTCTCCACATACTTATTGCTGAATACTTTCCTATCGAAAACCCATACAACATTTAGGATATAACTCGTCAATAATCCCAGCAAAAATGCTGCGGCAGCAGCTGTTAGATAATAAACTTTGAAAATCTCTATACAAACAATTAGTGAACTATAATCAATTATATATGCAACCCCACCTGCTAAGATATATCGGAATACCTGAATGAAAATATTTGCCGTTGGCCTCCTGAAAAGTCTTTCTACCATAACGTTCGTCCCTATATTATACTGCCCCCCTCAATCGCTGAACAATATGACGCCCAGACAGTTCTTCTATGAAACTTGTATTAACAAAGAGCGAGTTCTAATTTAAAAATGCCTTGACTAAAGAGGTACATTACAAATTACTGCAACTGGTTATAAAATAACGTAATTACAGCGGGTTAAAGGGGTCGCGGGGAGAGTCCGGTCCTGCTTAGGAGGCAGCCGCTCTCTATCCAGCTGAGCTACAGGCGCGCTTTTACCGTCTGGTCTTCTTTTTCTTTACCTTTTTGGTTAGTTGGGCTTCCGCTTCTTTCTCCTGCTCCTCCATCAACTTCCGCAGCTTCTGCATACACGCGGCCTCGATCTGTCTGACCCTTTCCCGCGTGATGCCGAAATGTTTCGCGGTATCCCGGAGGGTATGTGAAACACCGTCTTCCGTAAGACCGAACCTGAGCCTTAATATTTTGTTTTCGCGCTCGGTCATCTTCTCCAGAAGCCCCTCGATCCTCTCGTGCAGGAGGAACTTGGAAAGCTCATCAACGGAGTTTATGATACTTTCGTCCTCGATGAGATCCATGAATTCGGAGTCTCCCGACTCGCCGATCGGCGCGTTCAGACTGGCTATATTCGATGCCATATGGCTGAGCTGGCGCACACGCGCTATCGGCATCTTCATCTTCTTGGCTATGTCGCTCATATGCGGGTTCTTCTTCAACTTCTGCAGAAGATGCTTCTTTACCTTCTGGAACCGCATGAGCATTTCCATTACGTAGACCGGTATGCGGACTGTTTTGCCCTGATTTGCCACGGCTCTGGTGATAAACTGCTTGATCCACCAGGCGGCATACGTGCTGAAACGGTACCCTTTATCCGGATCGTATTTAGTAACAGCTTTCATCAAACCCAGGTTGCCTTCCTCGATAAGGTCCAGCATGGGCACGCCCAGATAACTGTATTTCTTCGCAATGTTGATGACCAGCCTCAGGTTGCTCTTGATCATCTTCTGTCTGGCCTTCTTGCTGCCTTTCTTGACCTTCATGGCCAGCTCTTTTTCTTCCACAGGCGTAAGAAGCGGCAGGTCACGTATGTCCTTAAGATAAAGCTTTATCGCATCCATATCTTTCCTTTATGAGTAATTAGCTCTGCATAAATCCGCATTTATCGCTTATCTTCACTTTTTACCGCGCGATCCCTGAATCGCTGCCTGCGCCGCGGCAAGTCTTGCGATCGGAACGCGGAACGGCGAACAGCTAACGTAATCCATTCCCGCCCTGTAACAGAAAGCGATGGAATCCGGATCGCCGCCGTGTTCCCCGCAGATGCCGACCTTCAGTCCCGGACGCACCTTTCTCCCGCGGTCAATACCCAGGCTGATAAGCTGGCCCACCCCTTCCTGGTCAAGGGACTGGAAAGGATCCTTCGAAAGTATGCCTTTATCCAGGTATGGCGCAAGAAATCCTCCCATATCGTCCCGTGAGAAACCATAGCTCATCTGCGTAAGGTCGTTCGTGCCGAACGAGAAGAATTCGGCCACTTCCGCGATCTTGTCGGCCGTAAGCGCCGCGCGGGGTATCTCGATCATCGTGCCTACCATAAGCGGCACTTTTCTGAGATGATATTTCTTCAGCACCTCTTTGTAAACCCGGCTGACGATCGCTCTCTGATCGTCTATTTCCCTGTCAGTTCCCACGACCGGGATCATTATTTCCGGGGATACCTTCTCTTTTGCCTTCACCAGCTCCGCCGTAGCCTCGAGTATGGCCCGGACCTGCATCTCGGTGATCTCCGGATAGGTCACACCGAGACGCACGCCGCGGTGTCCCATCATGGGATTGCTCTCCTTGAGAAGCGAGATACGTTTCTCAAGGTTGGACATATCGACCTTCAGGCTTTTCGCCAGCTGCTCCAGCTGTTCTTTCTGATGGGGCACGAACTCATGAAGCGGCGGGTCAAGCAGCCTGATCGTGACCGGCAGCCCTGCCATCGCTTTAAGCGTGCCTTTTATGTCCGCCTTTACGAACGGATACAGTTCCTTAAGCGCGGCTTCCCGCTCCTCGATCGTGTCGGAAAGTATCATTTTCCGGAGTTTAAAAAGCGGCTCTTCCGCTCCCTTTCCGTAGAACATGTGCTCTGTCCTGAAAAGTCCTATGCCTTCAGCTCCGAACTCACGCGCTTTCCTGGCGTCTTCCGGAGTGTCCGCATTGGTCCGTATCTTCATTTTCCTGATGGTATCGCAGATACTCAGGAAGCTGTTGAGAACCTTGTTCTCCTTCGTCGCATCCATCATCGGGAGAACACCTTTGAACACAAGGCCCTTTGTACCGTTAAGCGTGACCCAGTCTCCCTCTTTAAGAACAGTATCCCCGATCTTCACGGCCTTCCCGTTATAATCGATATCCAGGTTTCCGCACCCGACGATACAGCATTTGCCCCAGCCGCGGGCGACAAGCGCCGCATGGGATGTCATACCGCCGCGGGCGGTAAGAATAGCCTGCGCGGCTCTCATTCCTTCGACATCCTCCGGGTTCGTCTCATCACGGACAAGTATGACCTTCTTGCCTTTCTTCGCCCATTTCACGGAACTGTTCGAATCAAAAACGATCATACCGACCGCCGCGCCCGGACCCGCGGGAAGACCTTTGGCAAGAAACTTGTTCTTTTTCTCGGCATCAGGGTCAATGATCGGATGAAGAAGCTCGTCAAGCTGCTCCGGTCTTACCCGCATAACGGCATCTTCCCTGGTGATAAGCTTCTCCTTCACCATATCAACGGCCATCTTGACAGCCGCCGGACCGTTACGTTTTCCGACGCGGGTCTGCAGCAGGAATAGCCGGCCTTTCTCTATGGTGAACTCGATGTCCTGCATATCGTGATAATGCTTCTCAAGCCTGTTCTGGATAGCATCGAGCTGTCTGTATATCCCGGGCATGGCGTCTTTGAGCATTACCTCGTGCCTGTTCTGATCGCTCTGGGAGTTCTTATTGATGGGAGCCGGCGTCCTGATACCCGCGACAACGTCCTCCCCCTGGGCGTTAAACAGGTACTCGCCGTAGAATTTGCTGTCACCGTTGCCCGGATTACGAGTAAACGCGACGCCGGTGCCGGAATCCTCTCCCATGTTGCCGAACACCATCGTCTGGACATTGACCGCTGTCCCCCATTCGTGCGGGATGTTCTCGATATTACGGTACGCGACAGCGCGTCTGCCGTTCCAGGACGAAAAAACAGCGCCTATACCTCCCCAGAGCTGCTTCTCGGCGTTGTCCGGAAAAACTTTACCCAGAACCTGTTTTACCTTCTTCTTGTATTTCTCGCACAGGTCTTTGAGGTCTGCGGCGTTAAGCTCCGTGTCCAACCGGACCCCTCTTTCGCGTTTCTTCTCCGACAGCAATTTTTCCAGCTGCTGCCGGATACCTTTACCTTCTCCAGGTTCGATACCCGCGGCCTTCTCCATAACAACATCCGAATACATGGTTATAAGCCGCCGGTACGCGTCATACACAAACCTTTCATTCCCTGTCTGCTTGATCATGCCTGCGATGGTCCTGGTTGTCAGGCCCACGTTAAGCACGGTCTCCATCATCCCGGGCATGGACTGACGTGCGCCGGAGCGCACGGAGACAAGAAGAGGATTTTCGGGATCGCCGAACCTCTTGCCCATGATCCTCTCGACCTTTTTCAGGGCAAGCCTGGCCTCGTCTTTAAGCCCTGCCGGATACCTGCCGTGTTTATCATAATAATAAGTACACACCTCTGTAGTTATGGTAAAACCTGCGGGTACCGGGATCCTGAGTTTTGGATGTCCCGCCATCTCCGCCAGGTTAGCGCCTTTACCGCCCAGCAGGTTCTTCATGCTTCCGTTACCGTCGGCTTTCCCGCCGCCGAAAAAATACACGTTTTTTTTCGTTTTTGCCCTTGTTGCTTTTTTCTTCACGATCTTTTTTCTCTTAACCATTTTGTCCTCTTTCCTCCTTTTTTACGTCTTTGAACCCATCCTTTTCTCCAGGATTCCCTTAAGCCTGGAAGCCTCCACTCTTTCCTGTTCCATGGTATCCCTGTCCCTTACGGTAACCTTTCCGTCGCTCAGGGAATCTACATCCACGGTAACGCAGTAAGGCGTGCCGATCTCGTCCTGTCTGCGATACAGCCGGCCGATAGCGGCCGTGTCGTCATACACGACCCGGTTATTCCCCCTGATATCATCCCGTATCCTGTGCGCCATCTCCACTATCTCGGGCCTGTTCTTAAGAAGCGGCAGGACCGCTGTCTTGATCGGCGCGAGCCGCCTGTCAAGCGAAAGAAAAACACGTTTCCTTTCCCTCACGACCTCTGACCTGTAAGCGTCAACGAGGAACGCGAGGACCGCCCTGTCGACTCCGCCCGAAGGTTCTATGACATACGGCAGATAACGTTCACCCGTAATATCGTCAAAGTACTGAAGATCCCTGCCGCTTATTCTCGTATGCTGTTTAAGATCGTAATCCTGCCTGTTAGCGATACCTTCCAGTTCCGACCAGCCCATTGAGAAAAGGAACTCTATGTCATGGCACCTTTTGGCGTAATGTGCCAGTTCTTCTTTCCCGTGCTCGCGCAGCCTCAGGTGCTCCTTGCTTATGCCCAGGGAGAGGTACCAGCTCATGCGTTCGGCCACCCAGTAATCGTACCACTTTTCGTCTTCCCCCGGTTTGACGAAAAACTCAAGTTCCATCTGTTCGAACTCCCGGCTCCTGAACGTAAAATTACCGGTGGTTATCTCGTTACGGAAAGCTTTGCCGATCTGGGCGACACCGAACGGAAGCTTGCGGCGGCTGGTGTTAAGTATGTTCTCGAAATTCACGAATATCCCCTGGGCCGTCTCCGGCCTCAGGTAGACATCCTGGGTCTGCCCTTCGACAGACCCCATCTGTGTCTTGAACATGAGATTGAAACTTTTCGGTTCCGTAAGTTCCCCCCCGCATTCCGGGCATCGCCTGCCTTCGATCTTATCTATGCGAAACCTCTTTTTGCATTCCCTGCAATCGACCAGCAGGTCCGCGAACGAGGTCACATGCCCGGAAGCTTTCCACACCTCAGGGTTCATCAGTATCGCCGCGTCAAGCCCCTCGACATCGCTGCGGTCATACACCATGCTTTTCCACCACTGGTCCCTTATGTTCTTTTTGAGTTCAATGCCGAGCGGGCCGTAATCCCACACGCTGCCGATACCGCCATAGATCTCGCTGTCCTGAAAAATAAAGCCGCGCCGCCTGCAGAGGTTCGCTATATCCTTCATTTCTACTTTGTCCGTTTTTTTCTTATCCATTTCTTCCTGCCTTACCTTGCCGGTATTTATACTATGCCCTCATCCTGAAGCTGCCGGAGAAACTTGAGCGACTTTACGGGCCTGTTTATATGATACTGCAAAAACCTCTTGAGGATATCCTCTGTCTCTTTACCTACATCCCTGCTGACCTTGATCCGGGAGGTCTTCGGCAGTTCACTCAGCTGTATTTTGCGCATAAAGTTCACTGTCCCCAGCGACATGCGGAGGCATGACCTGCTGCGCCGGCCGCATACCCGGCATAACACGCCGCCGCTTTTCACGCTGAAGCAGCTCTCTTCCTTTATCGGCGAACCGCATTCAGCGCACTCATCCAGCCGGGGGCTCAAACCTAACGCCTCCAGAAATTTCAGTTCGAATATCCTGCCAACGCGTTTTGCGCTGGCCCCGCTGCCCAGCAGACGGAGGCTCTCAGTCAGGGTCCGGTAAAGTTTTTCGTTTACGTCATAATCACTGGTGACCATGTCTATCAATTCTATAAAATAGCTGGCATATGTCAACCTTTCAATGTCTTTTCTCACCGGAAGGAAAAAATCCAGCGCCTCACACTGGGTGATCAGGTCCATCTGCCTGTTCTTCTTTCTGTAAAAAAGCAGTTGACACTGCGTAAATATCTCGAAATTTCCCGCAAACTGCGGATAAGGGTTCCTGACCCCTTTTATAACTCCCCTTATCTTTCCGAATTCTCTTGTGAATATGACCAGGATATAACTGGTTTCCCGAAGGTAATATTTTCTGAGGATCACTCCTTCCGCATTCTGAGCTGCCATGATCTGGTCTCTACCTGTTTTCCTCCTGGGACGGCGGCGCCACAGAACCGCCGGAAATGACAAGCTTCATGCCATCTTCCACGGTCATTTTCAAAAAACGTATATTCTCCCTCGGCACGATCAGGAATAAACCGCTTGTCGGGTTAGGCGTCGTAGGTATAAACACGTTAATACCGCTCTGGCCCAGGGATTCCTTTATTTCGCCTTTTACGGTGCCGGTCGTGAACCCTATGCAATACAGGCCTTTCCGCGGATATTCCACAAGAACCACCTGCTTGAATATCGTCTTCCCCTGTCCGAGAAACGCCGAAAATATCTGCTTGGCGGCATTATATATTCTTCCCATGAACGGGACCTTGAGTAAAAGCCGCTCCCCTATCAGAAAAGTCCGCTTGATGACCAGAATCTTCGCCCCCCAGCCGATCAAAGCCACCGCGAACAGGACAACAAAAAAGATCAGCGCTTTGGCTATGTAAATACGCTGGGGGCCCGCTACCTTGGGCGCTAGAAATCCCATTATGGGATCCAGTACAATATTGTTTATCTGCAGCACAAAAAACCTTATAAGCGCGACCGTAACCACCACCGGCAGCAATATCACGATGCCATTGATAAAATTGATCAGGAATTTGTTCCATGTTCTCTTCATGACTGTTCCTTTTTATTTCATTAGTTTCATCAATTCATCACTTGTGTGCTCGTATTCAGGGAATGTTCACTAAAACTCACGATAACAGCTGCAGCACAAGCAAGGCCACCAGCGTCCCCAGAACGCTTCCCGCAACAACCTGCCACAATGTGTGGATCCCGTTCGCCATCCGGCTCCTGGCTACGAACACAGCCAGAAAGAACACCAGCAGACATACCAGAGTGTTGCCCGTGACGAACGAAACCACGACCCAGACCGCGAACGCGGAAGCAGAGTGCCCGCTGGGCATACCGCCTCTTAAAAGGGATTTTTCCTTTCGCGCCACCTTTATGAATAATACCAGCCCGATGACGATCAAAAGCACGATCAGGGTTATATGCCACGAGGACTGTTTGATTATGAAAAAGGGTCCGCCGATATACCTGCCTATACGCTTGGATAACAGGATATATCCGATAACAGCGGCGTTGACGCTACTGACAAATACCGCGCCGGCCGCGATATCCTTGGCGATCTTCGCCAGCGGATGATACTCATCGTTAATACGGTCTATCGTGTATTCAATAGCCGTGTTGAACATCTCCGCGACCAGGACAAACGTCACCGTGAAACACAGCAGCATGAATTCTACGGCGCTGAAATTAAAATAGATCCCCGCGATCAGGACCAGGAACGCCACCAGGAAATGCAACCGCATGTTGCGTTCCGACTTGAGCGTGTGCACGACTCCTTCCAGAGCGGCGTTTACGCTTTGGAAAAACGCCTTGCTATAGGTACCTTCTGACTTTTTGTAAGACTTCATTTTCTTTTTTCCGCATCGCATTGCGGCTTTTTTCCGTGGCGTCCCTGTACCCCATAAGATGCAGCGTGCCGTGTATCACGTAAAGGACTATTTCCTCCATAAAGGTCATCCCGTAGGCTCTGGCGTTCCCGGCCGCTTTATCCGAGGAGATCGCTATGTCCCCCAGAAAAAACCTGCCTTTTTCACCCTTTCTCTTCCCTTTGCCTGTTCCGTCTCCCGGGGGGAACGCGATAACGTCCGTTGCCTTATCCGTATGCAGATAAGCGCGGTTAAGCGCCCGTATTTTTTGATTGCTGAGGAACATTATATTCAGCTCTATATTGTCCCTGCCCAGCGCTTTCAGGGCCGCTTCCGCGGCTTTTTCCGTCTTTGAAAGATTAATCCTTCTTTTTTTGTTTTGGTTTCCGCTGTTTATTTTTACTGTCATCCGGCAACGTCCCATTCGGTGATTTCTTTGTGTTTTCCGGGTAATTCAACCGCGTGTGAAAAATGGCCATGAGCACCCTTACAAAACTGTCCGCGATGTTATGCATATCCCTGAGCGTAAGGTCGCATTCGTCGAGCTGGCCGTCGATGAATTTATTGTTTATAATTTTCTTCACAAGGTGCCTGATGCGGGAATGTGTCGGATCGCCGAGCGCACGGCTCGAAGCCTCGACCGAATCGGCCAGAAGCACGATCGCGCTTTCCTTGGTCTGGGGTTTCGGCCCGGGGTAGCGGAAATTCTCCTCTTCCAGCACCGTACCGCTGCCGGACTTCTCTATCGCCTTCTGATAAAAATAATACACCAGGCTGTTCCCGTGATGCTGGGTAATAAAATCGATTATAGTACTGTTCAGTTTGTATTTTTTAGCTATTTCCACGCCTTCTTTCACGTGTTTGGAGATGATAAGAGCGCTCATCGACGGGGCCAGCTTCGCGTGCATAGACTTGGACCCCATCTCGTTCTCGCTGAAATACTCGGCCTTGGGCATCTTGCCGATGTCGTGGTAATATGCTCCGACCCTTGCCAGCAGGCTGTTCGCGCCTATGGAATCGCAGGCCGCTTCCGCCAGATTGCCGACCGTGATGCTGTGATGATACGTCCCCGCGGCCTCCATGGACAGTTTTTTCAAAAGCGGATGATTGAGATCCGACAGTTCCAGCAGGCTGATATTCGTGGGAACCTTGAAAAGATGTTCGAACACAGGAAGCAGCCCCATGACTATAAAGCCCGAAAACAGGCCGCTGGCTATGCTCCAGATGCCGTCTTTCACATAAAAATCCAGCTCCATACCATTGATAAGCCCTATACAGGCAACAGCCAGAAATTTTGCCGTACCGACCAGAAGGCCCGCCCACAGTATTCTTGTCCGGCACCTGACATCCCTGACAGCGAACATTCCAACCGTGCTTCCCACCATCAGCACCAACGTCATCTCGATTTTCCCCCCGACAAGCAGAGATATGAGGACACTCATAAGCACAACGGTAAGGAATGCCATGTTGAACCCCACAAGAAGCGTGATCATCATGCCTATGCTCGCCATGGGAATAAAATAACTGGGTTGCGGCGAACGCATGATAAAATCCGCCAGAACGATCATAATGAACATATTTAAAAGAACGATCGCGACGCTTTTTGTGTCCATCAAGAAATTCCTCTTCCGGCTGAACGAAGTATAGACAGCCGCGATCAAACCGAGCAGCAGGAACAGAAGCAGTACCCCGAAAAAAAATGTCGGTTTCACTCCGGGCCGAAAAACCCTTCTGAGCTGCGATATCTGAGCGATATGACGTACGTTTACTCTTTTGCCTTTCTCGATTATAAGTTCGTTTTTCTTCACCGCCCATCTGCGGGATACCGGCTCGACCCCTTTGAGCATCTCCTCTGTTTCCGCTTCCGTCCTCTTCTCGTCTATCCTCAGATTAGGCGCGATATATGCAGAGATAAGAGCGGCCACCGCCTGCCTCGTCTTCCGGTCACTCGCGAACCGCTTCGAAGCATAATCCTCTGTCACGGCCCGGATCCCGCCCCTGTCCAGGAGGTCTTCCGGAGCCTGTTCAGTCTCAGTGCCGGCCTCTTTATTGAAAACAATTACCCCCTGAACGCCTTTTCTTCGCAAATGATCCAGATCATCCCGGCTGATATAACCGGTCCGAAAGACGTCCTCAAGAATGCCGAACGTCCCCTGCTTTATCTCCAGCGGGTCCGGATATTCCAGGAAAAACCTGAGATTCCTGTCCGAAGGCCTCTCTTCCATAGCGGCCTTCAGACTGGTTACCTTTTCGCCTATAGGAACATTCTGTTCCCTTTCCGCGTCGAGCATGTCAAAAAAACGTTCAAACCGGGCTCTTTGTTTTTCCTCCAGGGCAGGGTCACGCCGGAGCCAGTACGGCATTGCGCGCACAGCGGCGTCCTTCGCCTTCACCGTGCTTTCCTCGTCCACCCCCCAGAAATAGGTAAAATCGTACGGGGCATATATATCCTTGAGCGCAACATCCCCTTCGTGTATGCTCCACTGATACAGCTGCGGACTGATGAACATACTGGAAAGCGCCGCCGCGATGAACACCACGATCAGAAAGATCGAGACTGTTTCCCTGCGAGTCGCTATCTCTGCCAATCTCTTATATCTATACGCTCTGTTCATTTTATCCATTCGTCACCAGCGCCGGACTTTTCCGCCGCATCTACCGCCACCGTCTTCTTCTCTACCCTTACCGCTGTCTCCTTCTGCCGCACTTTCTTCTTCACGGAAGAGCCTGATGTTTTCTGCGGCTGTGCTTCGGTGTCCCCTTCACCGCCTTTGCCGGCAAAAAATGCCGGCACCTCTATGTCCACGCCTATAAGGGTCCTTTTGGTCTCTCTCGTCTTCGCGGGAGCCGCCGGAGCCCTGCCCGTCAGATACCCCTGGTTCCCCCCGATCTTCTGATCGACCCGGTCCTTCTCGAAAGTATAAACATCCACCCCTTTTATCGCGGAACTCGCGCACCCGGCCGTCAGAACTCCGGCAGCGATCAATAACGCAAACATCCTACGCATAAGATTTCCTCCTTTTTTTTGTGACTCGCAATTTGTGTGTCATATCACGCTTGTAGAAAATGTTTGAACTGTTTTGCGCAGGGCGTTGGATGTCCGAGCGGGCAAGGTTCCCGAAGGCCCAAGGCCTGAGGGAGAGCGAGGACATCCTTCGAGGCCAATTCCCTCGCTGGGGGAATTGGCCGGCCCGGCGCAAAATAGTTCAAACATTTCCTTATCACACGATCAGAATAGTAGTTAAAACCAGAACCAAAAATACGGACGGGTCACGTGCCTTTCCTGAGCCTGATCCCCAGTTCCCGCAACTGCGCATCGTCAACACCCGAAGGCGCCCCTGTAAGCGGGCAAACCCCTTTCTGCGTCTTTGGGAACGGGATAACCTCACGAATCGATGTATCCCCCGTAAAAAGCGCAATGAGCCTGTCCATCCCGAACGCGATACCGCCGTGCGGCGGCGGCCCGTAACAGAACGCCTCAAGGAGAAAACCGAACCTTCTCTCGCACTCCTCCCGGCTGAACCCCAGCACATCGAATATTTTCTGCTGTATGTCCTTTCGATGGATCCTTATGCTTCCCGACCCTATCTCACTCCCGTTCAACACCAGATCGTAGGAGCTTGATCTCACCTTCGAGAGTTCCCCGTTTTTCAAAAATTCCATGTCCTCTTCTCTGAACGAGGTGAACGGATGGTGTTCGGACACCCACCTGTTCTCCTCTTTGTTGAATTTGAACAGCGGAAAATTCACTACCCAGAGAAAGCAAAGTCTGTCCCTGTCCATAAGGCCTTTTTCACTCCCGACCTTCAGCCTCAGCGCCCCCAGCGCTTCACACGCGACTTTTCTGGAATCCGCTACCATAAATATCATGTCACCATTGCTGGCGCCTGTGGTCTCGCGGAACAGGCGGAGCACATCCGGAGGGAAGAACTTCGTTACGGGCGAGACAAGACCGTCTTCCTCGACCTTGAAATACGCCAGTCCTTTAGCACCGTATCCGGCGACAAAAGCCGTGAGCTCGTCTATCTCCCTGCGGCTTATACTGCCGTACCCGGGCGCAGCCAGCCCCATCACTCTGCCGCCCGAAGCGCACGCGTCCCGGAAGATCTTGAAATCGCATTGTTCCGCCGTGTGCGTAAAATTATGCAGAAACAGTTCAAACCGGGTATCAGGCTTATCAGTGCCGTACCGGTCCATGACTTCTTCGTAATCCATCACCGGAAACGGTATCTCTATCTTCCGCTCCAGGACCTCCGCAAAAAGTCCCTGAAACAGGCGTTCGCAGACTTCCAGCACGTCAGCCTGTTCCACGAACGATATCTCCATATCCAGCTGTGTGAATTCCGGCTGTCTGTCCGCCCGCAGGTCCTCGTCGCGGAAACAGCGGACGATCTGGAAATACTTCTCCAGGCCCGCTACCATCAACAGCTGTTTGAATATCTGCGGCGACTGCGGCAGGGCGTAAAAACTGCCCTGCTGGACCCTGGACGGCACAAGATAATCCCGTGCCCCTTCAGGGGTCGACTTCGTAAGCATGGGTGTTTCCACAGACACAAAACCTTCCCTGTCCAGAAAATCCGTTATAAACCTGTAGACGCGGTGCTTTGTGCGGAGCTTTTTCTGCATGGGAGCGCGCCGCAGGTCAAGATAACGGTATCTCAGCCGGAGGTCCTCGGACACTTCGATGTCATCCCTGATCTCAAAAGGCGGCGTTCTGGATTCCGAAAGCACCTCTATCTCCTCCACTTCCACCTCGATTTCGCCCGTGACGATCTTTGGATTAACGGTCCCCTCCGGCCTCCTTGAAACCCTGCCGGTAAGCCTCACGCAATACTCGTTCCTGAGGCAGTGCGCCTTTTGATGAACATCCTTGCTCCTGTCGGGATCGAAGACTATCTGCGTTATGCCGTGTTTATCCCTGACGTCCATAAAGATTATCTCACCGTGATCCCGCCTTGACGCGATCCAGCCGCAGAGACATATCTCTTTAGAAACGTCCTTTATGGTAAGTTCTCCGCAATTGTGCGTCCTGAGCATCTTTTCCTTTCAGGTTTGTTTCACCCTCTTGAGATATTTTACCGCTTTCTCAAAAGACAGCGCCTTCTGCTCTCCATTTTCCATAACTTTAAGAAGCAGTTTTCCGCTCTTTACCTCTTGTTCTCCCATTATAACGACAAACTTCCTTCGTTCCTTATGCGCCTTGCGCATCTGGCCTTTGAATGAACGGCCGTAATAGTCCATCTCGCACGGCACGCCCTCCAGGCGCAGTCTGTTGGTAACACGAAATGCCTCCGGGCGGGACTCCTTATCCACGGGGATCACGAGGAGCCCGGGGGGATCCAGACGGACATCTTTCCTGTCAACGGCCAGGAGCAATCTCTCGACCCCGACGGCATACCCCGTTGCCCCCACATCCGGCCCGCCCATCTGCTTCGTAAGATCCTCGTACCTGCCTCCCGCAGCTATCGCGTCCTGCGCACCCAGCAAAGGATGCACCACCTCGAATATGATCCCCGTGTAATAATCCAGGCCTCTCACCATGTCCCTTTTCTCCCGGAAAGGCACGCCCATATCCGTAAGAACGCTTTTTAAAGTCTCGTAATCCCCGCGGCAGCCGTCACATAGATGCTCCAGAATATCCGGGGCTTCTTTGACTACGGATTTACATTCTTTTCTTTTGCAATCCAGTACGCGCAGCACATTTGTCCCTACCCGCCTCCTGCAGTCGGCGCATAACCCGGAACTTTTCCCGGCAAGGTATCCTGCCAGCGCTTTCTTGTAACCGGCGCGGTCTCTGCCGCATCCCAGTGAATTAAGCAATATGGTAAAACCGCTGACCTTAAGGTCAGAAAGAAGCATATCAAGGCTGAAAATAAGTTCAGCGTCGATATAAGGGTCCTTCCCGCCTATCGCTTCCGCCCCGATCTGGTGAAACTGCCTGAGGCGGCCTTTCTGTGGCCGTTCCCCCCTGAACATGGGACCGATATAATACAGTTTGACCAGGTCCGCGGTATTATGCCAGCCGTGTTCTATATATGCCCGTATGATCGAAGCCGTGCCTTCGGGGCGGAGTGAAACGTTCTTCCCTCCCCTGTCGGTGAAGGAATACATTTCCTTTTCGACTATATCCGTATCCTCCCCTATACTTCGGGTAAAGACCTCCGTTTCTTCAAGAAGAGGAGGCCGGATCTCGGTATAACCGAACGTCCGGAACACGTTCCGCGCTTTATCCTCCATCCAGTGTATTATGGCTGCATCTTCCGGAAGGGTATCGGGCATGCCCCTGAGAGATCGGTATCTGGGTTTGCTACTCATGTTTTTTCAGGCTGAGGATCCTTCTCTTCTTTATATCTGGGGTTCGCTACCACCCTGTTCAATGTCCAGCTTCATCTTCATACCCGGTTTAAAGGACACTACTTTTTTATCCGGGATCGAAACACTATCACCTGTTCTGGGGTTCCGTCCCAATCTTCCTTTGCGGGTCTTGACCTTGAAGATGCCGAAGTTCCTGAGTTCGACTTTGTCGCCGCGGCGGAGGTTCTCAATGATTATGTCAAAAGTGCGCTGCACGACTTCTTTGACCTTGACCTGTTTCAACCCGGTATCATCGGAAACCTTCATTATGATGTCTTTCTTTGTCATATATACTCCCTCCTTCTTTTTTGTATCTCAAACACTGAAAACCAGAACTAAATCCTGCATAACTCCTTATGCTATCATGGGTTATGTTTTGTGTCAACGTAAATCCACCGCAGGATTATTTTGTCAAAAACTTGACATTGCCGGCGCCCACTATTGCCTCGATCTCATCGATCAGTTTATCGGTCGGATAAACAAACAGCTCCTTGTCGGTGGAGAGCCGGACCCTGCGTCGTTCCGGGGAGATAAGGTCTATGAACAGGGGGACCTTGCCCCTGAATTTCTCGATCGCCCTCCTGATCCTTTTCATCATCTGTTCCTCAAGCCCCGTTGTGGACATCTTGATAAGCACTGCCTTGGTAAACTTCTCTTTTACCTTCTCAAGCGGGATAATATCTTCCGCCACTATCTTGGGCTCCTCCTCGCGGAGGTTCAGACGTCCATGCACGTATATCAGGTTGTCTTCCTTCGCCAGTTCCGGAGCCTTCCGGTAAGCCGCTGGAAAAACAAGTACGTCAACAAAATTATCCAGGTCCTCCAGACTGAGTATAGCCATTTTTTCGGCCTTTTTACGCGTAACGGTCACCCTGGCCTTGTTCACTATCCCCCCTATCAGGACTTCCTGTCCGTCGGACATGCCGGAGAGCTCTGATATCTTACCGGTGGAATATGCGTTAAGCAGTTTCTCGAATCTGGTCAGAGGATGTTTCGTTATGTAAAATCCAAGCATCTCCTTCTCATTGGAAAGAAGTTCGTGCTCCGGCCACTCCGGGATATTCGGTATATTCTGGAAACTTTCCCTGAAACTTTCATCCGTGACGGCGTCGTCGAAAAATGACATCTGTCCGATATCCCTGTCCCTGTTGGTCTTAGCGGCCATCCCCAGAACCTTATCCAGCACCGCCATCGCCTGGGACCTGTATATGCCCGTGGAGTCGAAAGCTCCGCACTTGACCAGGCTTTCCACAACCTTTCTATTGACCGCCCTGGAATCCACCTTATGCGCGAAATCGTATATCGACTCAAATTTGCCGTTTTCCTTTCTTGTGGCGATGATCGCTTCGGCAGCGCCGGAACCCACGTTCTTTACGGCTGAAAGACCGAACCGTATACCTTTTCCGACAACCGTAAAATCCTTAAAACTTTCGTTGACATCCGGCGGCAGGATATCTATGCCCATCTGGATGGATTCGTTTATGTAATTCGATATCTTATCGGTATTGTTCTTTTCACTCGCCAGAAGCGCCGTCATGAATTCCACCGGATAATTCGCCTTGAGATACGCGGTCCTGTAACTGAGCATGGCATATGCGGCACTGTGCGATTTATTGAATCCGTATCCGGCAAAATACGCTATGAAATCCCATATCCTTTCGGCCGTAGCCTTGTCAACACCCTTCTTCTGTGAACCTTCCAGGAATTTTACTTTGACCTCCCCCATGGCTTCCTGGATCTTCTTCCCCATGATCTTGCGGACGTTATCGGCTTCGGCCATACTGAATCCGGCGAGGGTAGAAACGATCTGCATAACCTGTTCCTGAAAGACTATTATCCCATACGTCTCTTTCAATATCGGTTCAAGCGCCGGATGATCGTACCTGACCTCGATATGTCCCTGCTTCCTTTTCACAAATTCATCCAGCATCCCGCTTCCCATGGGCCCCGGACGGTAAAGCGCGAGGATCGCTATCAGGTCCTCGAACTTCGCGGGTCTGAGCTTTCGCAGAAGATCCCGCATACCGCTCGATTCAAGCTGAAACACGCCCACGGTCTCTGTCCTCGACAACAGATCAAAAGTCGTCTTATCGTCAAGCAGTATCCGGTTGATGTCGATGTCTTCTTCCCTGGTGCGTTTCACGATTTTCACCGTCTGGTCGATCACCGTCAGTGTTTTCAGCCCGAGGAAATCCATCTTAAGCATCCCTATCTTTTCCAGCGATTTCATGGAATAACCGGTTGTCACTTGGTCGTCCGCTGTCTTGAAAAGGGGTATGCGTTTCTGCAGGGGCTTGTCTGATATCACCACTCCGGCCGCATGGGTCGACGCATGGCGGTTAAGGCCCTCAAGGCGCTGTGATATGTCGATAAGCTGCCGGATCATGGGATCATCTTCGTATCGCGCCTTGATCTCCGGCTCTATCTCCAGGGCATGCTCCAGGGTTATCCCGGGATCCTGCGGAATGAGTTTTGCGATCCTGTCCACCTCGGCGTAAGGCATACCCATAACGCGCCCCACGTCCCTGATGACACCTTTGGCCATCATGGTCCCGAACGTTATTATCTGAGCTACGTTCTCTTTGGAATATTTTTTAATAACATAATCTATGACCTCGTTCCTCCGTTCAAAACAAAAGTCTATGTCAATATCGGGCATGGTAACCCTCGCCGGGTTAAGAAAACGTTCGAAGATAAGGCCGTATTTGATGGGGTCGATATCAGTGATCCCAAGCGCGTAACTTATAATACTGCCTGCCGCGGACCCTCTGCCCGGCCCCACTGAGATGCCTTTCTCTTTTGCGTGGCTTATAAAATCCCAGACTATAAGAAAATAACTCACATATCCGCTGTCCTGAATGATCTTCAATTCGTGCGCGAGACGCTGTTTGATCTCGTCCGTGATGATTTCGTAACGCTTTTTGATCCCATTATTGACAAGACGCTTGAAAAAGACGGAATTCTCTTCGTTCCCCGGAGCCCTGAAACGCGGCAGGTGCAACTCGTCAAAATTAAGCTCCAGCTGGCATCTGTCCGAGATCCTTATTGTGTTCTCTATCGCCTCGGGAATATCGGAAAACGCTTTTTTCATTTCCTCGGAGGATTTGAAATATAACTGATCGCTCTGGAATCTCATACGGTTGGGATCATCCAGCGTGGTCTGCGTCTGTATGCACAAAAGCGCGTCATGCGCCTTTGCGTCGTTCTTGTCCAGATAATGCACATCATTCGTGGCCACAAGAGGCAGATCCAGCTCACGCGCAAGTTTGACCATATCGGAGTTAAGTTTGTACTGCGGCTGGAGATGATTGTCCTGGATCTCCAGGTAAAAATTATCCCTGCCGAATATATCGGCATACTCCATAGCGGCTTTTCTGGCCTGTTCCCATTGATCCGACAGGAGGAAATGGGGCACTTCTCCCTTGAGGCAGGCGGACATGGCGATCAGCCCCTTGCTGTGCCTGGCAAGCACTTCCTTATCTACCCTGGGCTTGTAATAAAAACCTTCCAGATAACCGATGGAGACGATGTCTATCAGGTTCCTGTACCCGGTTATGTTCTTTGCAAGCAGGACAAGATGATACGACGCGCCTCTGATCCCATGGCTTGTCTTGTCGAACCGGCTTTCCGGCGCCATGTAAATCTCGCATCCGATGATCGGTTTGATCCCTTTTTTTCTGGCTTTTTCATAAAATTCTATCACACCGAACATGTTCCCATGATCGGTTATGGCGCATGCAGGCATGCCGTGTTTATCCGCCAGGTCAAGAAGCTCAGGGAGACGGCATGCGCCGTCGAGAAGGCTGAACTGGGTATGGACATGCAAATGTACAAAGTCTGACTGCGGTTTTGTCATGGAAGGCCCACGGCTATTGACTATTATTTCCTCATTCCAACACGCTGAGCGGTCTGATAGACCTTTCCTTCGGTCTGGATCGAAGGAGCTATGATCATATTGACAAGCTGCATCTCTCCGATGTTATAGACTCCAAGATTGCCCATGCTTGTCGCGAGCGCGCCCACGAGGTTCTGTGTCCCGTCGTCAAGCCGGGCAGGGCCGTACAGTATCTCTTCCAGTGTCCCTGTCGTGCCTACGTGGATACGGGTCCCTCTTGGAAGTGAAGGATGCGGCATCGCCATGCCCCAGTGGTAACCTTTACCAGGCGCTTCCTTGGCCCTGGCAAAAGCGTTTCCAAGCATGATAGCATCGGCGCCTGCGGCAAATGCCTTACAGATATCGCCGCCGGTAGCCATACCGCCGTCGGTAATGATCGGGACATATCTTCCGGTTTTCTTGCAGTAAAAATCCCTGGCAGCAGCGCAATCGCAGGTCGCGGTGATCTGCGGCACGCCTATTCCCAGAACTCCGCGCGAGGTGCATGCCGTGCCCGGACCGATACCCACAAAGATCCCCCGGCATCCGGTCGCCATAAGGGAAAGCGCTACCTTATAGTCCACGCAGTTCCCAAGAAGTACGGGTATCTTCATGTCCCTGCAGAATTTTTGAAGATCCAGAGGTTTATACTCGCTTGATTCGTGCCGGACGCTGATAACCGTGGACTGGACGATAAAGATATCACATCCCGCGTCCCGTGCTATAGGGCCGAACTCTCCGGCTGCCTGGGGGTTACAGCTGACAATGGCAGGAACCTTTGCGGCTTTGATCTCGCTAACCCTTTTACTTATAAGCTCTTTCTTGATCGGTTCGGAATAGACATCCTGTATCACCCTGGTAGATTCCATGGCGTCACAGTTTATTATGCGCTCAAGCGCCTCCTCTGGATCCTCGTATCTGGTGGAAATACCTTCCAGATGAAGAACGGCTATGCCGCCCAGCTTGCCCATCGTAATGGCGAAATCTACGTCCACCACACCGTCCATCGAGGATGCCATAATCGGAGCCTGGAACTTTATCCCGCCTATTTCGCAGGAAGTATCGATATCATTTGGATTTATCGTAAGCTCTCCCGGCACCAGAGCCACTTCATCAAAACCATAACTGCGTCTGGCTTTTCGGCCTATGCCGACCCACATTCCCATAACAGCCTCCCGTATTTTGATTCCTCATGAATAATATTATAATGCAAAGACGGATAAGATTAGGAGTATAATACAAAAGAGCGCCCGATTTGTCAAGGGATCGTCAGGAGAGTGCCTGTTCGGATAGCAGAGAAGCGTCTTCTTCCTGCCCTTTCCACTTCATCTCTCCCATGACCCCCTGGGCTATGTTGGTGAGGTGGTCGCCTATCTTTTCCAGGTTATCGACAAAATCCATGAAAACTACACCTGATCTTATATTGCAAAGGCCGTGATGGAGCCGGTTTATATGCGCCTTTTTAAGATTTATCTGAAAATCGTTCACACGCTGTTCCCTGTTTAGAACAGTTTCGGCTATCTGGGAAGCGTTCTTCCGTAGCGCTTCCTCGGCCTCTATCATCATACTGCTGAGCTCATTCCACATCAGGCTCAGTTCGTTGATGGCTTCATTGGTAAACGGGAGTTTTTTCTCCATTTTGCGTTCGCTGAGCTCCGCGATATTCTCAGCATGGTCCCCTATCCTCTCTATATCGTTAACGCTGTGGATCAGAACGGGGAGCTCCTCCGAAATTTCCCGGCTGAGCTTCCTTTGAGAAAGTTCAACCAGGTACTGCGTGATCGCCGACTGAAGATTATCAATTGCCTGCTCCAGTTTTGTCACCGGCTTTAACGCGGCCATATCCCCTTCAAGAAAACTCTTCACCGAGCTTGAGACCGACTCACGCGCCTGTCCCATCATCCGGACAGCTTCCCTGCGGGCCTGTTCCATGGCAATGGGCGGCGTCTCCAGCAGGTGTTTCTCCAGATACTGTGGCCCCATCTCAATGGCGCCCTTCTTCTTAGAAACGAGAAAGACACTCGCCTTTTCGAGAAAACCGACGAACGGCAGAAAAATAAGGGCATTGACAACGTTAAAAGCGCTGTGGGCAACCGCAATATGAAACATTATATTTTTAGTTGTTATCCCACCTGGTATCAAAAAATCTATTACCCTGGTAAACCATCCGGTATAAACAAAGAACAGCATATACCCCACACCTATGATGTTAAAAAGGGTATGCGCCATCGCCGCCCGCCTGGCTGAAAGAGTCGTTCCCACAGAAGCCAGCTGAGCGGTTATAGTAGTACCGATATTATCGCCGAGTATGATCGGAATAGCGGCCGGAAAACTTATAAGGCCGCTAAAAGCCATAACCTGAACTATGGCAATGGTCGCGCTGGAACTTTGCAATAAAATGGTGAAAATTATACCCACGAGCACGCCCATCATGGGGTTGTCGCTAAAGGTAAGAAACATGTCCTTTACATACTGGCTGTCTTTCAACGGCGCAAAAGCATCCTTCATAAAATCCAGGCCGAGGAAAAGAAGGCCGAACCCCACAAGAACCTGTCCCCAGAATCTTATGTTCTTGGTCTTTCCGAACGTTTTAACCGCAAAACCTATACCGACAACTGGAAGAGCGTAGTGCGTTACCTTAAAAACGGACATGGAAGACACAAGCCATGCGGTAAATGTCGTCCCGATATTGGCGCCGATTATGACGCTTATGGCTTGTTTTAACGTCATGAGGCCGGCGTTCACAAAACCAACCACCATTACGCTGGTCGCGCTCGAGGACTGGATCAGACAGGTCACGGCCGCCCCGGCCAGAAGACCAATGACGGGAAGTTTTGTCACTATGGACAGGACGGATTTAAGACGCTCACCGGCTACGCCTTTCAGCCCCTCGGACATGATCTGCATGCCGAAAAAGAAAAGCCCGAGCCCGCCTATAAGTACAAATATCAGCTGTAAATTCATTATTCGTTACGCGTTAAACCTTCTATCCCCGATTCAAACAGGCATAAGTTAGCATGAAGTGTCAGCGCTGTCAAGTTCCGATACGGACAGTATCGAAATATCCTTTTAATGCGGCAACAGCTGCAAGTACGGCAAGGTAACTGGTCCTCGGATTATCCGGTGACGGCACATTTTCAGTGCGCATGGTCATGATCCCCGCTTTACTTCTGACTTCTATCTCGTGTATGTTCCTGGTATATGCGGGAGAAACTACTATCCTGACCCTGGTCCTCTCAGCGCCTATCCCCGCTATTGAAAGAAGCGCGGATACATTGATATTTTTTGGGAATCCCCTCATTGCTTCCAGCGCGTTGCCTTCAAAAACAACATCCTCGCCGGTTATCGCTTTCACGTCAATACCCTTTTCTGAAAGGTACGGCGCGCCTTTGATCGATTCCGGCCCTTTGCGCGTGGTAAGTGTCACGCTCTCGATCCCGGCTATATCCGCGGCTTTCAGGGCATCTATGCCGGGAACAGCGCCTGAAGGAAGCACCAGGGTTATCCCTTTCTCCCTTGCCGCTCCAAGAAGATCTTCGCTGCGGAGAAGCCCCCCTACACTCATCACCATGGCGTCCTTCCCCCTGTCAAAAACTGCTCTCAAAAGATCCGGCACGATCCGGGCGGAGGCGGCTTCTATTACAAGATCCGCCTTATCAACAGCTTCCTCCAGGCTGCCGGCGATTCCCGCACGTCTGAGTTTCCCCGATAGCGCTTCAGCCTTACGTGCGTCGATGTCATAAAGGACTGTCTCCGTAATAAGCGCTGCCATGTTCTTCTCCGCGTATTCGGCAAGAGCGGACCCTATGGCGCCGCATCCTATAATTCCTATTATTTTTTGCCGCATCGTTCTCCTCCGCCACCTTTCAGGTAACTGACAGCCGGAAGCTAAGCCGATATCCGGTGCGTCACTTCGAGCATGCGCTCCAGCGCTCCGCGGGCTCTCTCCGCGGTGTTTTCCGGAACCTCGATTCTATACACCATCTTCTCAAGGGATCTCGCGAGCCAGCCAAGCGTCGTGAGCTTCATGTTAGCACAGATGAACTGCTCCGTGGGAACATAAAATTTTTTATCCGGGTTATCACGGGTTAACTTGTAAATAATGCCTATCTCGGTCCCCACGATGAACTCTTTACACGGGGAGCCCTTGACGTATTCTATCATGCCGGCAGTGCTTCCTATATAGTCCGCCAGGTCAAGCACTTCTTTCCGGCATTCGGGATGCGCTATAAATTCAGCCCGCGGATGAAGCTCTTTTGTGCTGATCACCTCTTCCCGGGTCAATCTCATATGCACGACACAATATCCATCCCAGAGAATGAGTTCTTTTTCCGGAACGCGTTCGGCGACATAACGGCCAAGGTTCCTGTCAGGGACAAAGATCACCTTATTCTCGTTGAGGGATTTTACCACTCCGACCGCGTTGGAAGACGTGCAGCATATGTCACTTTCCGCCTTGACCGCGGCCGTGGAGTTAACGTAGCATACTACAGCCGCATCGGGATGCTCCTCTTTTTTCTTCCTGAGTTTTTCTGCTGTGATCATATCCGCAAGCGGGCACCCCGCCTCTTCTACAGGGAGAAGCACTGTCTTGTCGGGACTGAGCATACACGCGCTTTCAGCCATGAATTTTACGCCGCAAAAAACGATCACCTTCTCCTTTGCTCCGGTAACCGCCCGGGCCATGGCATAGGAATCTCCCCTGATATCGGCTATCTCCTGTATCTCGTCACGCTGATAATTATGCGCGACTATCAGCGCACCTCTTTTCTTCTTCAGATCCGTGATCTTTCTGTCAAGGTGTTCCTTATATTTAAGATCAAACTCCGGCCTCAACATCTCACTCCTTGTTCCTGATTATCACATTGTCGATAAGCCGCGTTGTCCCGACAAAAGCGGCTACCGCTATCAGCGCGTTATCCGTTACGTTCTCAAGGGATTCCAAACTCTCCGCATCTGCTATCTCGATATAATCTATCCGGACGTCTTTGCCCGCCTCCAGTAACTTTCTCATTTCTTCCTTTATCCGTCCGGCGGAAAGCTCCCCGGAAGCGATCATTTTTTCCGCCAGTTTTAAAGAACGGAAAAGCCCCAGCGCCTGAGGCCTCGCGTCTTCGGAAAGATAGGTGTTCCGCGAACTCATTGCCAGGCCGTCCACCTCCCTGACTATCGGCATAACGCGGATATCCACCGGCATGTTCAGATCCCTGACCATCCTTTTTATCACAACAGCTTGCGCCGCATCCTTCTGTCCGAAATAACTCTTATCGGGCAGGACGGCGTTGAACAATTTGGCCACAACAGTGGTAACGCCCCTGAAATGCCCCGGCCGGGAACCACCGCACAGCTTCTCGGTAATGCCTCCCGTTACTTCAACATATGTGGCATATCCGTCCGGATACATTTCCCCTGCCGAAGGCGCAAACACGGCATCAACGCCTTCCTCTTCGGCAAGGCGTCTGTCGCGTTGCATGTCGCGGGGGTATTTATCAAAATCTTCACCCGGCCCGAACTGATCCGGGTTGACGAAGATACTCATGACAACAACGTCGCATTCTTTCCGTGCGGCCCTGACAAGGCTTAAATGCCCCTCATGCAGATAACCCATTGTCGGGACAAAGCCTGTGGTCCTTCCTCCCTGCCTCGCGTTACGCGAGTATTTTCTCATATTGTCGACGCTTGTGATAAGCTGCATAACCTCTTAAAAAGTTCCGTGATAGTCTTTCCCAGCGCAGGGTGCACAACATCCGGTGCGATCTCGGCAAGCCCCCGCAGGACAAAATATCTCTCATGCATCCTGGGGTGCGGAATAGTGAGATTATCGGTTCTCATGACCACACTGTCATAAAGAAGGATATCAATATCAATGATCCGGGGATGATTCCGGCCTGCGGGCCTGCGCCCCATGTCGTTCTCTATCCCCTTCAGTATGCTGAGGAGTTTTTCAGGAAAGATCCCCGTTTTAATTTTCAAAACACCGTTGAGGTAGTCCTCCTGAGGCGGACCGCTCACCGGCTCTGTAAGATAGAATTCCGAATACCGTAATACCTCTATTTCTTCAGCCGACCGCAGGCGGCTGACAGCTTCTTCACAGCTTGCCCCCCTGTCCCCGATATTTCCCCCTATCCCCAGGTATGCGATAGACATTTATGAAAAAAATACTTTCTTTATGCGGCTCGCGGCTTCTTCCAGCTTATCAGGTTCCACGGTCAGCGCCATGCGCATATAGCCTTCGCCGCTTTTTCCAAAACCGCTGCCCGGGGTCACGATTATATCCGCCTTCTCAAGCATCGCCTTTGCGAGCGAAAAGGAATCATATCCCCCGAAAACAGGTGCCCATACATAGAAGGTCGCCAGTGGACGCTGCACTTTCCATCCGGCCTTATTAAGCCCCTTCACCAGTGTATCGCGCCTTTCAGCGTACAGCCCGCATATTTCGCTCTTGATCTCTCCAGCGTGTTTCAGGGCCTCGATCGAAGCCATCTGCACGGCCGTAAATATCCCGGAATCTATGTTTGACTTGACCCTGGCAAGACCGTTCAGTATATCCGCGTTACCGAGGGCCATACCCACTCTCCATCCAGTCATATTAAAGGTCTTTGAAAGTGAATGGAACTCAATGCCGACATCCTTCGCTCCTTTGACTTCAAGAAAACTGGGAGGAGTGAAACCGTCAAAACTTATTTCCGTGTATGCGGCGTCCGAGCATACGATAATGTCGTGTTTTTTCGCGAATGACACGGCTTTTTCGTAAAACGCTTTATCACATACCGCTCCGGTCGGATTATTGGGATAGTTCAGGTGCATGAGCCTGCACTTCCGGGCCACGTTTTCATCGATGGCGTCCAGGTCCGGAAGAAATCCGTTTTTCTCGAGTAACGGCATAAAATGAATTCCGGCGCCCGCAAATATCGCTCCGGACTTATAAGGTGGATAGCCGGGGTCAGGCACAAGCACTTCGTCTCCCGGATCGATAAACGCCAGCGGGATGTGGGCAATCCCTTCTTTGGAGCCGAGAAGCGGCAAAACTTCCGTATCAGGATCAAGACTTACGTTAAAACGCGATCCATACCAGCGGGCCATCTCTTCACGCAGGGCGCTGAGCCCCCTGTTCAACGCATATGTGTGGGTGGCCGGATCAAGGCTTGCCTCATGAAGCTTTTTTATAATAAAATCAGGCGTGGGGCGGTCCGGGTCGCCGACACCCAGATCAATGATCGGACGCCCCTCTCCGGCGGCTTTCTGCTTTGCCCTGTCGATCTCTTCGAATAAATACGGGGGCAATTGTTTCAGACGCTCCGCGTAATCAATACTCATGTATTTCCTTTTCTTTCCAGCCCGAGCACATCCGCCATTCCATAAAGTCCGGCAGGCTTGCCAACTACGAATTTCGCGGCTTCTACCGCCCCGGCGGCAAAAACGTCCCGGCTCTTGGCACTGTGCCGTATCTCAAGCTTCTCGTATTCACCGTCAAAGACGATCCCATGGTCACCTATGACCTCCCCTTCCCTGAATGCCTCTATCGGGGGAGGATCCACACCAGCGGCTTCAGCAACCACCCTGGCTATCATCTTAGCCGTTCCGCTCGGGGAATCCTTTTTGTGGACGTGATGTGTCTCGTCTATCCTGATACTGAAACTACGGCCCAGGATACGCGCCGCTTCCCGGACTATGTTGAAAAGAAGGTTCACCCCCACAGCCATGTTAGGCGAAAATACGACCGGTATCGTGTCCGCCGCTTTCCTGATCCTCTCTTCACCTTCGGGATCCAGACCCGTAGTCCCTATTACCATAGGGATCCCTTCCCTGCGGCAGATCTCCAAATGTTCCAGTGTGGGGGCCGGCAGGGTAAACTCAATAAGACAATCTATATCCTTATGAACGCCTTCCAGATCTGAAACGACCGTTACTCCCAGCTCTCCGGCCCCTGTGACAAGACCCAGATCCTGGCCTCTCTCAGACGCTTCGTTCCTTTCCAGGGCAGCGGATATGTTCACATCGGGATCCTTCCCCGCTATTTCAGCGATCCGTCTGCCCATTTTCCCGCATGCCCCGCTTATCCCGATACGTAACATAGCTACACTAATCCGTATTTTTTAAGCACCTGCTTAAGTTTTGCCTTGTTCTCCCGTCCCATCTCACAGAGCGGCAGCCGCCATTCTTCATTGACCATACCCATCATACCGAGAGCTGTCTTAACGGGGATGGGATTGGTCTCTATGAACATCGCGCGGCACAGGTCCATTATCTCGTAATGGATCCTGCGGCTTTCCTCTGCCTCCCCGTCCAGGCAAGCGCGAACAAGATCGTGCACCCTGGCCGGGATAATGTTCGCCGCGACACTCACTACACCCGCAGCCCCGACGGACATGAAAGGCAGGGTCATTGAATCGTCCCCGCTCATCACGATTATGTCGCAGAGAGAGAGGATATCCATGACCTGCTGGACGCTGCCGGCAGCCTCCTTGATGGCGACAATGTTATCGATCTTTGAAAGCCGGGCCACTGTCGAAGGAAGAAGGGATATCCCGGTGCGGGAGGGGACATTATACAGCATTATGGGTATGTCCACTTTTTTCGCGATCTCCGCGTAATGCCGGTACTGCCCTTCAGGCGTGGGTTTATTATAATACGGTGTGATGATAAGCGCGCCGTCACAGCCGGCCTTTCTGGCGTAAGAAGTAAGTTCTGTCGCCTCCGGAGTGCTGTTCGAACCGGTCCCGGCAAGGACAGGGATCCGTCTGTCTGATATCTCCGCTGTTATCTTTATAAGGCGCTTCTGCTCCGACATGGTCATAGTCGCTGCTTCTCCGGTACAACCGCACGGGAGAAGACCATCCGTCCCATTGTCGATATGGAACTCTATAAGTTTACGAAACGCTTTCTCGTCTATCCTGCCGTCTTTGAACGGCGTAACCAGAGCAACATATGACCCCTTGAACATCTTCCCCGAGCCCCTTTCTTCCGTTATACCCGGCCGTCGCAAATAACATTCGCGGTGCCTTCCAGATATACGTCCGCGACTTTATCTCCGGCCTTATTGTAATGAACCGTCAGGATATCGCCGCTGCGTGTCCTGATTTTTACCGGGCTGGAAACATACCCCAAAAGCCCCAGAATAACAGCGGACGCCGCGGCGCCTGTCCCGCACGCCAGTGTCTCGTCTTCCACCCCGCGCTCATATGTCCGCAGTGCAGCGCTGTCCCCTTTTATATCCCCTATAAAATCCGCGTTGGTCCCTTCCGGAGCGAACAGCGTATGCTCGCGGATCCTGCGGCCGATCTCCTTTACCTTATATCCTTCCAGGTCATCGACAAGATGGACAGCATGAGGCACCCCGGTATTGATATAATGCACGGTCGTTATATTATGGCCTATGCCGAGATTGACCCCGAGTTTGATATCTTTCGGATCGCTCATCTTTATCTTCACGTTGTTCCCGCGGGCCCGGGCGCGGAGCACGCCGGACCCGGTCTCGATGGTGAGGTCTTCCCCCCACCCGCAGACTGCCGCATAAAGCGCGCTGCACCGGGCTCCGTTGCCGCACATCGCCACTTCGGAACCGTCGGGATTGATTATACGCATCCGGAAGACCGCCTCATCCGAATCTTCCAGAACCAGCAGTCCATCGGCTCCTACAGAGACCCGCCTGCGGCAAAGGTCCCGAGCCATATTTGAGTAGTCAATATCCCTGGTATCCAGCTCGCCGCTTTTGTTGTCAATGATTATGAAATCATTGCCGCTGGCCGCGGCTTTTGTAAAAGAGATATTGTATCTTCTTCTCATCTCATTTGAACTCTTTCAGTATTTTTTCGCCGCGGATCAGGTCCCGGTATGTTTCCGCCGGACGGATCAGCCTGACCCTCCCGCCGGTTACCAGCAGTTCCGCCGGCCGCGGCCGGGAATTGTAATTCGAAGCCATGCTGAAACCATAAGCGCCCGTGCCCATCACCGAGAGATACTCCCCGGCCATAAGCTCGGGGAACTCTCTGTCCAGTGCCAGGTAATCCCCGCTCTCGCAGATGGGCCCCACCACGTCGTATTTCTGAGCCTCTGACTTCCGTTCGACCACGGGACAGATATCGTGATAGGCGTGGTACAGGCTGGGCCGTATAAGATCGTTCATGCCGGCGTCCACAATAGCGAACTTCTTGCCGCTTGAGCCTATCTTCACATACAGCACCTTGCAGACCAGAACAGCGCTGTTACCCGCGATGAAACGTCCCGGCTCAAGGATAAACTTGAACGGCTTGTTCTTGATGAGCGGGATGATCTCGTCAGCGAATTCCCGCGCGGTAGTGGCCTTTTCCCTGCCATAGACAATACCGAAACCGCCGCCGAGGTTCAGCCATTCGATCTCTATCTTGCCCTTTTCCATGAAATCCAGCACTTTCCTTATCGCGTTCACGAAAGGGGCGGTCTCCGTTATCTGCGACCCTATATGCACATGTATGCCGTTGAGCTTCACATGGGAATACTTGTTCGCGTTATCGAATATGTCCTCGGCCATATTGAAATCTATTCCGAACTTCTTCTCTTCCGTGCCGGTGTTCAGGTAATCATGCGTGCTGGATTTCACATCGGGATTAAGACGTATGGCCACTCTGGCTTTCTTCCTCAGGCTCTTTGCCACGGTATCGATCATGATCAGTTCAGGCACCGACTCCACGTTAAAAAACAGGATATGCTTCTGAATGGCGTTTTTTATCTCTTCCTCGGTCTTGCCCACACTCGCATAGACTATTTTTCCCGGCGGGCATCCCGCCTTAAGGGCTTTGTAAAGTTCCCCTCCGGAAACAACATCCAGCCCCGCGCCGGCATTCACGAGAGCCCTGCAGATATTCAGGTTTGAATTGGACTTCATCGAGAAACAGATAAGAGGATCCACCTCTTTGAACGCTTCGCGTATCTTACGGAAATGATCCATAAGCGTCTTGTAACTGTAGAGATAAAACGGCGTCGGGTATTCCTTGACAACATCGGTCAGCGGGATATTCTCACAGTTAAGTATCCCGTTCTTATAATGAAATTCGTGCATATCGTCTCCTCTTCAGCTTCAGTCCGCAAGATCCGATTTGAAGCCCCCGGTTAGCCTTTTAGCCTCTTTTTCCACCCGGCTATCTCTTTCTTCACGAATTCCGGGTTGGTGCTGCCGGCTGTCCTCTTGTTCCCGATGGAAGTCTCGGGATTCAACAGGCCGTAAACGTCCTCTTCCAGTTTTTCCGAAAAATCCTTAAGCTCCGGCACCGACATATCAGAAATACTGATATTGTTTTCAGCGCAATGCCTGACGATGCGGCCAACCGCCTCATGCGCGTCCGCAAACGCTACTCCCCTGCGAACCAGATATTCCGCCAAATCCGTAGCGTAGATAAACTCGTCCTCGAGCATCTTGAGCGCCTCTTCTTTCTTCAGTCTGACGGTCCTGACCAGGCCGGCCATGATCGCGAGTTCCTCCGAAACAAGCTCCACAGACTCAAACAGGGGTTTTTTGTCCTCCTGCAGGTCCCTGTTATATGAATGAGGCAGTCCTTTCAACAGGACAAACAGGGAATTAAGCGCGCTGATGAGGCGGGAGGATCTCCCGCGCACCAGTTCCAGCACATCCGGATTCTTCTTCTGCGGCATCAGGGAGCTCCCGGTGCAGTAATCCATCCCTACCTCCAGGAAACCGAATTCCGGGATACTGTAAAGTATCAGGTCCTCGCATATCCTGGATAGATGCACGGCGATAAAACAAAGCGCCGCGATAAGTTCCGCGATGAAATCCCTGTCACTGACAGCGTCGATGCTGTTGGCGGAAATATTCCTGAATCCCAGCTTTTCCGCTATAAATCTGCGGTCGAGTTCCAGGGCGGAACCGGCGATCGCGCCGGAGCCCATGACAGAAATATCCGAACGGCGGCCCGCGTCCTCAAGCCTCTGAAGATCGCGCTGAAGCATCTCCACATACGCCATCACAAGATGCGCGAAAAGAACAGGCTGCGCCCGATTGAGATGCGTATACCCGGGGATGATGATATCCATCGTCCTCCCGGCAAGGTCTGTTAACTCTCTCTGAAAATCCACGATAAGCCCTTTAACGCGTTCAATGCTGTCCCTGCAGTACAGACGAACGTCATTGACCACCTGTTCGTTGCGGGACCTGCCCGTATGCATCTTCTTTGCCGCTTCTGGAGCCCTCTTCTCCACGTAATCCTGAATGACAGAATGTATGTCCTCGTGTCCCTCCAGAGGCAGCGAGCCTTCTTTTATTTTCAGGGACAGTTCATCCAGCACATCCAGAAGTTCTTTCTTTTCCTTCCCCGATATAAAACCGCATTTTGAGAGCATCTCCGTGTAGACCCTGGTGCTCAAACAATCGTATTCAGAGAGGACCCTGTCGATATCAAGGCTGGACGTGAATTTCATGACACGGGGATCCATGCCTTCTTTTGAAAACCTTCCACCCCATAGTTTTGACATGATAATTTTCCTTACTTCTTGTATGGCAGCGCCCACAGGTCAATAAAACCTTTTGCCAGCGACTGGTCGAAAATATCACCCTTCCCGTAAGTGGCCAGTTCCATCTTGTAACGGGAGCCCGGGCTCCTCCGGCCGCAGACCGTGACGTTCCCTTTATACAGTTTTAATTTCACGTCCCCGGAAACGTGTGCCTGGGTCCTGTCCGTGAAAGCGTCGATAGCCTCCTTCAGAGGAGTGAACCATAACCCGTAATAAACCAGCTCTGAATAACGATCAGAAAGGGCCTGTTTGTATCTGCGGGTCTCCCTGTCCAGTACAAGTTCTTCAAGAGACCTGTGTCCGGCATAAAGGATCGCGGAGGCAGGGGCTTCATATACCTCACGGGACTTTATTCCGACAAGGCGGTCTTCGACCATATCCACCCTTCCCACCCCGTGCCCGGCCCCTATCCCGTTCAATTTACGGACAAGCTGCACGGGGCTGTATTTCGTGCCGTTCACGGCCACAGGAACGCCTTTTTTGAAACTAATGGTCACGTACTGCGCCTTCGCAGGGGCTTTCTCGGGGCTGACAACGCTGATATACGTATCTTTCGGCGGTTCGGACCACGGATCTTCCAGCTTTCCGCCTTCCACGCTGATACCCCAGAGGTTGGCATCTATGCTGTAAGGCTTTTTCTTCGTCTGCTCGATCGGTATTTTGTGTCTTTTCGCGTATTCGATCTCGGACTCGCGCGTCGTAAGTTCCCATTCCCTGACCGGAGCCACTATCTTGAGTCCCGGAGCCTTTAGATGGAACACCACCTCGAAACGAACCTGGTCATTGCCTTTACCCGTACATCCGTGAGCAACAGCACCGGCCTTTTCTTTTTTCGCGAAGTCTGCCATCGCCTCCGCTATAAGAGGGCGGGAAAGCGCGGTGGCCAGGTTATATTTGCCCTGATATACCGCTCCTGTTTTTAGTGTCCGAAACGCGTATTCACTGATAAATCTTCTCTTCAGATCCCCCACGATACATTTTGCCGCGCCGATCTTCATGGCACGCTTCCGGCTGCGTTCAACATCCGCCCCCTGTCCGACGTCGCCCATATAACAGATGACCTCGTACCCGCGTTCCATCAGCCATTTTATGGCTACAGAGGTGTCAAGCCCCCCTGAATAAGCCAGCACGATCTTCTTTTTCGTCATGGTATATCTCCTATCCCCGCCCGAGTATCTTAAGCAGGATCGCCTTCTGGACATGCATCCTGTTTTCCGCCTGATCATAGACTATGGAATTCTTTCCGTCGATCACGTCTGTGATCTCTTCACCGCGATGCGCCGGAAGACAGTGCATTATCAATGCATTCTTTTTAGCCGCTTTCATAAGCCGTTCATTTACCTGAAACCTCTCGAAATCCCTGAGGCGCTTATCCCTTTCTTCTTCCCGGCCCATACTGACCCATACATCGGTATAGACGATATCACTCCCCCTGACAGCTTCGTATGGATCTGTTGACATCTCCATGACCGCGCGTTTACTTTTGGCTATCTTTGAAGCCTCGTCGAAAATTTCCCTGGAGGGTCCGTAACCTTCCGGAGTAGCGATCTTCATGCTTACACCTGTCTTGGCACAGACCATAAGCAGCGAGTTCAGCACGTTATTCCCGTCACCGACGTACGCCAGCGTAACCTTCCTGAGCCTTCTTATCCTCTCCCTGATAGTAAATATGTCACTGAGCGCCTGACAGGGGTGCGCGAGGTCAGACAGGCCGTTTATCACCGGAACGTCCGAATATCTCGCAAGAGAAACGATGTCCTGATGCGAGAACACACGGCCCACGATACCGTCCACATACCGCGAGACCACACAGGCCACGTCCTTGACCGGTTCCCTCGTTCCCATCGCTATCTCCTGCGGGTTGAGATATAACACATGTCCTCCCAGATGGACCATGGCCACTTCGAACGATATCCTCGTCCTGTTGGACGGCTTTTGGAATAAAAGCGCAAGCGTCTTGTCCCTGAACACCTTTTTTCGCGACAGCGGCGCCTTTTTCAGTTTCCGGGCAAGTTTCATGATACTGAATATCTCCCTGGAACTCAGGGCCTCAAGTGTTATAAGGTCTCTCTTCTTCATATTTTCTTCAGTACCTTTGAAAACTTCTCAATAGCCGCGTCGACATTCTTTTTTGTAACCGTGATAGGCGGCATGATCCGCAGTATGTTCTTCTGCGCGCAGTTTATCAGAAGCCCTTCTTTCATACACGCGCCCACTATGCCCGCGGCATCTTCAATATCCAGTTCTACTCCTATCATCAGGCCTTTTCCCTTTACCATTTTAATGACAGGGTGCTTTTCTTTTAATTCATTAAGCCGTGTAATAAGGTACTCGCTCATCTCAGCGACGTTTTCCAGCAGATCATCCTCCTCGATGGCTTCGAACACGCCCAGAGCCGCGGCGCAGACGATCGGGCTCCCGCCGAACGTGGACGCGTGAGAACCGGCTTTCAGAACATCTACAAATTTCTTGTTAACGACCAGGGCCCCGATAGGCAGCCCGCCTCCCAGAGATTTAGCCAGGGTCATGGCATCAGGTTCGATCCCGAAGTGTTTGTAAGCGAACATCTCGCCTGTCCGGCCCATGCACGTCTGGACCTCGTCAACAATGAGGAGGATATCCTTTCTCCGGCAGGCACAGCTCAAGTCACGCATATACATCTCATCGGCGACATTGATCCCGCCTTCCCCCTGTATAGGCTCTATTATAACAGCGGCCGTCTTATCCGTGACAGCATCTGTAAAAGCGTCGATATCATTGAAAGGGACGTGCTTGAACCCTTCCGGCAGCGGAGAAAAGCCCTCCTTCACCTTATCCTGGCCGGTCGCTGTCAGGGTAGCCAGTGTCCGGCCATGGAAGGACTTCTCCATGGTTATGATCTCGTATCTGTCAGGATTCCCGTACCTGCGGGCCAGTTTTATCGCTCCTTCATTGGCCTCCGCGCCGCTGTTCGCAAAAAACACCTTTCCCTGGAACGAATGCTCCACTATCTTTTTCGCAAGAAGGGGCTGGACGTCGTTGTAGTAATTGTTCGACACGTGCAATATTCTTTCAAGCTGTTCGGCAATCCTGCGGACAACTCTCGGATGGCGGTGTCCTGTCCCGCTGACAGCCCAGCCTGGGAAAAAATCCAGGTATTTTTTCCCGCCGGCGTCCTCCACCCAGATACCATCGCCCTTGACCAGGCACAGATCCTGACGCGTATATGTCGGAAGCACATACTTTTGATACAGCTCTTTAATTTCGTTCATATCCATCTGTTATTTCTCTTCCTGTTCAGCTCTCTTTTATGATCTCCGTCCCTATACCTTTGTCGGTGAATATCTCAAGAAGCAGCGCATGAGAAAGGTTCGCATCGACGATGTGTGATTTCCGCACCCCTCCACCGAGCGCGTTAAGGCAGGCATTTGTCTTCGGTAACATGCCGCCTTTGATGACTCCGGTCTCGATCAGATGTCTGGCAGTCTCCAGCGTCAGCGAATGGAACAGGGATCCCGGATCGTCCTTGTCTTTCATAATGCCCGTGACATTCGTCAGAACAACGAACTTCTCAGCGCCGAGCGCTACCGCAAGGCTGCTGGCGACCTCATCGGCGTTTACGTTATAAAGTTTGTTATCCTTCCCTTTCCCGACCGGACAGACCACGGGGATTATATTCGTGTCAATAAGCCGGTGCAGAATCGTCGTGTCGATCGCCTCTACCCTGCCGACAAATCCCAGGTCCGGGGCTTCCCGTCTGACGGCCTGGACCATGTTATTCTCTTTTCCGCTCAGTCCGAAAGCATCGCCGCCAAGCGAATTTATCTCATCCACAAGGGCCTTATTCACCTCCATAAGGACGGAATCCACAACACCCATCGACTTCTCGCACGTAACCCTGAGCCCGTCGATAAACTTCGTCTCTATCCCGGCTTCCCTCAGCCGCTTGTTTATATTGGGGCCGCCTCCGTGGACCAGCACAGGTTTCATGCCGGCATACCGCATGAACACTATATCCTGCAGGACCATGCTGCGGGCGGTCTCTTTAAGCAGCGAACTGCCGCCGAATTTTATAACTACGACCTTATTGAAAAATTTCTTTATGTACGGCAGCGCTTCTATAAGGACTTCGCTTTTCCTGATAGCCTCTTTCATATCTCACCTTTAAACGAGACAGGGTCCCGGGGTCACGTCGTATAATGCGAATTCAAAGTGATATACTTCTTTGAAATATCGCAGGATAAGACAGAAGCTTCTCCCTTGCCGCTGTGAAGGTCCACCTCTATCCGCACATCCCTGCCCTTGAACACCGAAGCTGTCTTACGTGTCACGGACGACACGGCTCTCCCTCTTTTAAAAAACGTTATGCCGTCCAGGATTATTTGCATTTTCCCGGGGTCAAATACAACCCCGCTGGCACCGGCCGAGGACGCTATACGTCCCCAATTAGGATCACCTCCGAGAACGGCACATTTGACCAGGAGTGAATTCGCCACGGTCCCCGCCACTTTTTTCGCGTCGGAGCCTGTCCTCGCTCCTTTTACCCGCACCTTGATGACCTTACTGGCGCCCTCTCCGTCCCGCACGATCATCCCGGCAAGATCCCTGGAGACGATCTCAAGATTTTTACGAAAAAGTTCGAAATCCTTACCCTTCTCTCTGATCAAGCGGTTGCCGGCCTCTCCGTTAGCTAAAAGCATCATCGTATCATTGGTACTCATATCGCCGTCTACCGTTATGGCATTCAATGAGACATCGATGCTGCTGGACAGGGCCCTTTTTATGGCTTCCTGTGATATGCTGGCGTCTGTCAGGATATAGCAAAGCACAGTCGCCATGTCAGGTTTCACCATCCCGGCGCCCTTGGCTATACCGGTCATGATGATCTTCTTCCCTCCGACCGTGAATGTGCGGCATACGATTTTAGTAAAACGGTCCGTGGTCATGATCCCCTCAGCCGCGTCAATAAGACCGCGCGTGGACAGCCCCGCCACAAGAACAGCCATCCCGTCCATAATGGGCTTCATGACCATGGGCTTGCCTATTATTCCCGTCGAGGAGACCAGGGCTTCTCTATGCGGAATACACAGCAGCTTTGCCACGCCGCGCGCCATGCGCTTAGCATCTCTCATGCCGCCCCTGCCGGTCATGCAGTTGGCGTTTCCGCTGTTGACCACCACAGCCCTGACATATCCGCCCTTTTTAAGCTGCTCCCGGGCCAGCAGCACAGGAGCGGCTTTTACGGTGTTTCTGGTAAAAAGAGCCGCGACTTTGCAGGCTTTTTCCGAATAAAAAAGCGAAAGATCCTTCCGCTTCTTTTTGATCCCGCAATGTATGCCGCTGGCAAGAAATCCTTTTGGGAGGATATGTTCCTTCATAAAGCAAACCACCTTTGAAACGATATGTGCGGTGCAGCTTCTATGACGCCTCTATAAAAGCCCGGTGCGTTCGTCCAGACCGGACATTATGTTCATATTCTGGAGCGCCTGCCCGCTCGCACCTTTTAAAAGGTTGTCTATCACAGTGACTATTATCAGCATCCCGCGGGCAACTTTGATGCCTATATCACAGAAATTAGTGCCTGCAACATCCTGTATCTGCGGCATCTCGCCCGGAGGTCTCAGTCTGACAAAGGGTTCTTCCCTGAAATGATCTTCATACATCTTATGTATCTCGTTCTCTCCCGGCAGACCTTTATGCTGGATATAGATGGTTGACAGTATGCCCCTTCTTATCGGCAGAAGGTGGGGCGCAAAATTCACCTGGACTTCCGCGCCGACTACGCCCGAAAGTATATACTCCATCTCCGGCATATGCTGATGTTCATTAGCTTTATAACAATAAAAGTTCTCGTCGATCTCGCCGAATGACAAAGGTATCGTGCCCTTTCTCCCGGCGCCCGTGGCCCCGGTCTTGGAATCCACTATGATCGTGAGGCCTGCATCCACCACCGCTTTAACGACCGGCAGAAGACCCAGAATAACACCGGTGGGGTAACAACCGGGGTTAGCCACAAAATGCGCGCCCTTGATCTTATCCCTGTTCAGTTCCGGCAACCCGTACACGGCATCATGGAGATTTTCCGGATCTGTGTGCTTTGTCTTGTACCATTCCTCATATATCTCCGCGGGCAGACGATAATCAGCGCTGAGGTCTATCACCTTCTTCCCGTTTTTAAGGAACTGAGGCGCGACTGCCATGGATACCGTATGCGGAAGAGCCAAAAAGACCACGTCACTACCGGCAGAGACCTCTTCCACGTCAAGATTCTTGCATAACAGGGAGATCTTCTTACCGAATTTCGGATAAAGGTCTGAAATCATTGTCTCCCTCTCGACAAGCGCCGAAAGGCAGGTTATCTTCACTTCGGGATTCCTTAGAAGGACTTCCAGAAGCTCCTCTCCTGTATAGCCGGTTGCGCCGACCACCCCAACTTTGATCATCGCCTCTCCTCCGTAAAAACGTCTCTCAGCAGGCCTCTGAATAAGCACATAATTTACGAACACGCCAGTGTGAGTAAATCATAAGTGCGAATTTATGCAGAGCTAAGTTTCTAAGTTATATATATATATCTTGTCTTATATATAATACCCACATCAAAACTTATAAAAATCCAAGTATAAAATAAATGGCCTGGCATGTCAACTAAAAACCATAGTTGACCGAAAGTTACACCCCGGAGACTGTGTCATAATTAATAAAATCGGACATTTTAACATAAAACGGAAAACAAAATTCAAACCTATCGATATGGTATAATATATGAAAACCCACTAACAAACAAAGGAAATAATATCATGGCATATCGAAACGGCGAAAATCCTCAACAAATGCTTCTCTTTCCTCAAAGTATCGGTCTGTCAAGATCATCCTGTTCGTGCGTATGACGCATTTGTCAATGCTTTAGACCTCAATGAGCTTGGGATCGAACTGGATGATAATAAAGTCGGCAATTCCGAGTATCATCCCCGTCTTAT
>Ga0164318_10000147_pt1 | contig 43016 bp, 36 predicted proteins | sample GuaBasSedimGuay9_FD_113734 | JGI IMG/M metagenome (GOLD analysis project Ga0164318, IMG submission 113734) | Subseafloor sediment microbial communities from Guaymas Basin, Gulf of California, Mexico - Guay9, Core 4571-4, 0-3 cm | ecosystem: Environmental > Aquatic > Marine > Hydrothermal vents... | reverse complement strand
GCCAAATCCTCTTGTGTCTTACAATCTTTACTTAACTTCTTGAAATCTATTTGATTTAAGATTTCTTCCTTATTCAATTTCTTCCTTGTCATTGCTTCTCTCCTTTATTATTTAATTTTTTTGCCTTCTTTTTTTACATCGCTCTTTTATACTTCTTCTTTAATTTTTATTCCCCCTTACACAATCTTTGAAGCACTCCCCTTTTAGAGAAAATAATTTTTCTTTCATTAATGCTAAATGTTGTCATCTTTTAATTTCCATATAACTAATTGTAAGATATATGGGACTTTTATAAGTCATAAAAATAAAATTCTTCTATAAGAATTCTAATAAAATTTTATTATTTATTACTCGCTGTTGGTGATAATCTAACAAATAAACTATGTTATAAGATAATATAAAATAAAATATTTTTTATTACTTAAAAACCAAATTGTAAGAGATATAAAAAATCTCTATATTCATAAAGAGTATAAAAAAGAAAAAATTTTTATATTAGTCCTCTTAAGACTTAACTTATTGAGCTTCTTGGTAATTAACGCCACCATCTCTGGTATATAGCAATAAAAGAGATACTTTTTTACTGAAAAATTTTTTCTTCAATTCCCCACTATATTCAATTTTGCGATCAGATATAAAATAAAAACAATAACAATTTTATTTTAATCCACTTCTACACTTATGAAGCATTCTTTTATTAAGTCGAAACATTAACTTACTCTATATTAATAATTAATTCCTTCTTACTTGATATAATAATTTTTAATAATAAATTATTATTTACTAAATTAAATATTTAAAAAAAATTACTTTTTTTACTTGACTTTTGTTTAAATTACATTTATGATATAAATTTTTATATTGTTATTAACAAGGAGAAATTATGGAATATTACACTGCTGCTGGAAACTCTTTTATTATCTTCAATAACTTAGATTTAAAAATAAAAGAAGAAGACAAATCAAGTCTTGTATTAGAGAATATAAAAGAAAGAGACGGTGCTATTTTTGTAGAAAAAAAAGACAAACTTTTTTTTATGGATTATTTCAATAGAGATGGCAAACGAGCTGAATTTTGTGGAAACGGAGCAAGAGCCTTTATCAAATTTTTATTTGATAACAAACTTATTAAGAAAGAAAAAATTGAATTTAATTCTTATGCTGGAATTGTTCAGGGAGAAGTTATCTCAGAAAATACAATTAAAATCAGGATGCCAAAATATAAATACAAAGGAGCATTCTTTGATAAATTTAATTATGATTTAATAATAGTTGGAGTCCCTCATTGTATTATAAAAGTCGATGATATAGAAAAAATCGATGTTAATAATGAAGGGAAAATGATGAGAAAATTAACGGGAGCAAATATAAATTTTTATGAAATTATAAATAAAAATACATTAAAAATTAGAACATTTGAAAAAGGAGTTGAAAGAGAAACATTAGCATGTGGTAGTGGAGCAACCGCAACTGCAATAATATATAATAAAGATAAAAAATTACATGAAATAAATATTATAGCGCGTGGCGGAAATCTTAAAATAATTTTTAGTAATAATAATATTTACCTTCAAGGAGGTGCTATAAATGTTTGATGGCATGTGTACCGCTATAGTTACTCCTTTTAAAAATGGCTATATAGATTTTATAGCTTATGAAAATTTAATCAATCTACAATTAGAAAATAATGTTAAAGCATTAGTGGTACTTGGAACAACTGGAGAAGCTCCAAATATAAATTTATCAGAAAGGACAGAATTAATAAAATTTACTAAAAAAATAGTAAATAATAAAATTCCCATAATTATTGGTGCGGGCACAAATTCTACACAAAAAACACTCGAATTAGTAAAAAATGCTGAAGAATGTGGTGCGGATGCAGTGCTATTAGTTACACCATACTATAATAAACCCACGCAAGAAGGATTATTTCACCATTATAAATATATTGCTGAAAATACGAAGCTAAAAATTATTTTATATAATGTACCTGGAAGAACAGGCGTTAATATGCAACCAGAAACTGTATTGAAATTAGCACGTAATTTTAATAATATTATAGGATTAAAAGAAGCAAATAGTGATATAAATCATATAGATAAAACAATAAGTCTGCTCAAATCTGAAATCCCTAATTTTAAAATATATTCTGGAAATGATGACAGAACATTTTATTTCTTATGTGCCGGTGCCGATGGCGTTATCTCTGTTGCGTCAAATATAATACCACATTCAGTAGCCCAGCTCTGCGATTCTATTTTCAAAAATGATATAAAAAATGCCGCACAATTACATTTTAAATTATTACCAATTTTCAAAGGATTATTTATAGAAACCAACCCAATACCTGTAAAAACAGCACTATATATCCTTGGGTATATAGAAAATGAATTCCGTTTGCCATTAGTAAAGGCATCAGATACAACATTTAATTTTATAAAAGATTTATTAAAAAAAGAGGGATTATTATGAAATTTGGAGTAATCGGAGCAAAAGGAAGAATGGGAAAAGACATCATAGAACTGTTTACCTCAAAAGGTCATATTTTAGTATTTGAATATGATTTAAATTATCATAGAGAAAAAGATATACCTGAGGTGATAATAGATTTTTCATTGCCTGATGCGCTTGAGCAAACTATTTCTTTTTGTGAAAAATATAAATCCGGTCTTGTAATTGGCACAACTGGCTTTAATCAAAATGATTTTGAAAAATTAAAAAAATTAGGCGAAAAAATAACAGTTATTCAGTCTTACAATTTTTCCACAGGCATACAAATATTATTAACATTAATTCAAAAAATGAACACTTTAATAGATGATGCATGGGATATAGAATTGGTAGAAACTCATCATAGATATAAAAAAGATGCTCCATCAGGCACTGCAATAATGCTTAAAAACAATATTGATAAAGATATTCCAATACATTCAATAAGAATTGGTGGAGTGCCGGGTATACATTCCATCTTATATGGAAATGATGGCGAAGTAATTGAATTAAAACATACCGCAATTTCAAGAAGGGCATTTTCCATAGGTGCCTTAAAATCTGCTGAGTTTATTATAAAAAATGGTAAAAATAATGGTTTCTTTACATTTAGTGATATAATTTCAAAAGGGGTATTATGATGGATACAAATAAAATTATAGAGTTAATCTCTACTTCAAAAAAGAAAACACCTGTACGTGCTTATATAAAGGGAAATTTAAAAAATATAGATTTTGCAAATGTTAATTTCTTTGGTAATGAAGAATTTGGAATTATTTTTGGTGATTATAAAATAGTTGAAAATATATTGAAAAATGAAAATATAAAAAAATCTGAAATAGAAATAATAGCTCATAATTCTGCTCTTCCATTAGCTAATTTGACAAAATATAATGCAAGAATAGAGCCGGGTGCTATAATCAGAGATATGGTAGAAATTGGAGATAATGCTGTTATTATGATGGGGGCTGTAATTAATATTGGTGCGGTTATTGGGGAGAATACGATGATTGATATGAATTCTGTAATTGGTGGAAGGGCAATAATTGGGAAAAATTGCCATATAGGGGCAGGAGCTGTTATTGCAGGTGTGATAGAACCACCAAGTGCACAACCAGTAATAATTGAAGATAATGTAGTTGTAGGAGCTAATGCTGTTGTATTAGAAGGAGTAAGAATTTGTAAAAATTCTGTTATAGCAGCAGGTGCAATTGTTACAAAGGACGTTCCAGAATCTGTGGTAGTTGCTGGTGCTCCGGCAAAAATAATAAAAAATATTGATGAAAAAACAAAAGAAAAAACAAAACTGGTTAATGATTTGAGAAATCTAAATGGAGATTAAATTAATATGAATATTATTGTTCAAAAATACGGTGGAAGTTCTGTCGCAGATGCAAATAAAATAAAAAATGTTGCAAATAGAATAAAAAAAAGAGTCCTGCAAAATTATAAATTGGTTGTTATAGTGTCTGCTCCTGGTAAAACAACCGACCAGCTAATAAAATTCGCAAAAGAAGTAAGTTCAAATCCTGAACCGAGAGAAATGGATATGCTGCTTGCCACTGGAGAGCAAATGAGTGTTGCATTGCTTTCAATGGCTTTAAAAGAAATTAATATAAAAGCAAAATCCTTTAATGCTTTTCAACTAAACATTCAAACAACAGAGCATCATACTAAAGCTCGAATAAAAGATATTGATGAAAAAATAATTCTAAAAAATTTACAGGAATATGATGTTATAGTTGTTGCAGGTTTCCAGGGAATAAATCAGCATAGTGATATAACAACTCTGGGTAGAGGTGGTTCTGATACTACAGCTGTTGCTATTGCTGCAAAATTAAAAGCCCCTTGTGAAATATATAGTGATGTCGATGGTATATATACATGTGATCCAAGAATTCATCCCAATGCAAAAAAGCATTCTTATATAACATATGATGATGTATTAGAACTTGCATCTTTGGGAGCTAAAGTATTGCATTCCAGAGCAGTTGAACTTGCTAAAAAATATAATATAACATTATTATGCGCTTCTTCTTTTAACGAAAGTGAGGGAACTATGGTAGTAAATAATTTACCAGAATGGCTGGAAGAACCTGTTGTTACAGGAGCAACTATCACAAAAAATGAACTAAAAGTAACTTTACTAAATCTTCCTAAAGACCAAAGCATCATATCCAAAATATTTGATGAAGTTTCAGAAAAAAATTTAAATGTAGATATGATATCAATTGTATCATCCAATGATAAGATGTTTCTATCCTTTTCCATTTTAGAAGAACAAAGAGAAGATTTTGAAAAAGTTGTACAAAAAGCTTTAGATGATTTAAAAGAATGGAATCTATCATATAATGGCAATTTTTCAAAACTATCCATAGTTGGAATTGGTATGAGAACAGCTCCCGGAGTAGCTTCAAGATTTTTCAAAGCATTATCAAAAATCAATATTATTCCAGAACTCGTAACTACTTCTGAAATAAAAATTTCTGCGTTAGTACCAAGAGAAAAAGCAGAGCAAGCTTTAAAAGAAATAATCACGGAATTTGGACTATGACTTTTGTAATGAAAACCTATAATCCATTCCCTATAACAGTAAGCCATGCAAAAGGTATATATATCTATGATAAAAGTGGAAACCGTTTTATTGATACATTTTCTGGTATCGGAGTGCTTAATTTTGGGCATTCAAATGATGAGATTATACAATCAGTTTGCGAAAAACTAAAAAGATATTCTCATCTTTCAAATTTCTTCAAAGATCCAGATATAGATTTTGTTTCTGAAACCCTCATAAAAAGATCAAATTCTAATAATGGCAAAATCTTTTTTACAAATTCCGGTGCGGAGTCCATTGAAACTGCTATCAAAGCTATCCATAAATATAAAAAAGGAAAAATAATATCTTTTGTAGGAAATTTCCATGGAAGAACATATAAAGCATTATCAATCACGGGAATGAATAATATCAGAACTAAATTTGTAATGCCCGATGATGAGGCTATGTTCTTACCACATAATAATTACTTAGCTTTAGAACATTATTTTAAATTAACTGGAGGGTATGATGTTGCTGCTGTTGTTATAGAACCAATATTAGGTAGTGGCGGAATAAAAAAACTAACTTCTAACTTTGTGAAAACATTAATTAAACTTAGAAAAAAATATAGATTCATATTATTAATAGATGAAATCCAGGCCGGTCTCGGAAGAACAGGCAAATTCTATGCTCATCAGAATTGGGAACATCTTAATCCGGATATAATAACCATTGCAAAATCAATTGGAGGAGGTATCCCACTCGGTGCGACTATTTTTTTTAACGAATTTTCAGAAATATTTTCATTAGGAGAACATGGCTCTACTTTCGCTCCAAATCCATTAGCACTGGCAGCTGCAAAAATTGTGTTAAAAAAATTAACTCCTGAATTGCTTCAATCCGTAAAAGAAAAAGGAAATTATTTATTAAATGAACTCAAAAAAATAAAATCTCCTATCATTAAAGAAGTACGTGGCTTAGGGTTAATGTTAGGCATCGAAATAGTAGAAGATAAAGCAAAGTTAATAAAAAAAATAGCATTCCAAAATAAGTTATTGCTAAATATAACCAATAAAAATGTTATACGATTACTACCACCTCTAAATATAAACTATCAAGAAATTGACGAGATTTTGGAAATTCTAAATAAAATCTTCAAAAAAATATGATTGATGCAATAACTTTAAGGCACAAAATCCACCAAAACCCAGAATTAGCATTTAATGAATTTAAAACTCAAGAGTTACTAATAAAATCTATTACTGCATTGGGATACACTAATATTTTAAAAATTGCCAAAACAGGTGTTTTAGTAGAAATAACCAATACCCCTAATACTCCCTATATTGTTTTTAGAGCTGATATTGATGCTCTTAATATAAAAGAAGAAACCAATTGTGAATTTAAATCAAAAAATAACTATATGCATGCATGTGGGCATGATGTACATACAGCAATTTTATATGATTTTCTAATAAAAATAAAAAATATCAACTTTAATTCTAACTTATTAATAATATTCCAGCCAGCAGAAGAAGCTGAAAGCGGTGGGAAATTAGTTGCTAAATATTTAAAACAAAATTATAACATTAAACATGCTTTTGCATTACATGTGACAGATGAATATCCTTTGGGATATGTTGCTACAAAACCGGGCATACTATTCAGTTCCTCAATAGAATTTGACATAATAATAAAAGGAGAGGAAGGGCATATTGCTTTTTCTAAAAATAAAAAAAATGCAATTTATTATAGTTCACTATTTTTAACAAAATTATTTAATCTTCTAAAAAATACTAATATATTAGCAGGAATAGGGAAAATATCTGGGGGCAGTGCTCGAAACATACTGCCGAAAGAAGTAAAAATAGAAGGCACTCTCCGTTCTCATAGTCTTGGCAACGCATTAAAAAATTTAGAAAACATAAAAAAATTAATAAATAGTTTTAGTCTTAAACATAAAATAGAAATAAAATTACAACAAGGGGTTATATATCCTGAAGTTTTTGTTGACAATGAACTTTTTAAATTATTTAAACAAATTATCCCTGAAGATAAATTTATTCTCTGTGAAACTAAATATACTGCTGAAGATTTCGGATATTATTCCAGGGAATTCCCATCATTGATGTTTTGGCTTGGCACAGCCCTCGATAATAATATCTATGGCTTACATTCTAATAAATTTTTACCTCCAGATGGCATAATAAATAAGGGAAGTAATATTTTTATTAAAATATTAAAAAAAATATCTTTAAATATAATATAACCTATTGACTTTTAAAATATTTATTTGTATATATATGCACCATGAAAAAATTAGATGATTTATGCGACATAAAAAATCTTAACCTTTTCCTATACTATTTTAAAAAAATAAAAAAGGTTATATTTATAAAGCAGGAGGTATTTTTGGTAAAAGTGAAAGCTTTTACCAAAACATTTAGGTTAAGCTTCTAAAAATCTTATATATATTTGTTCACGTTTACATATTAGTTGTTATTTCTACCATTAAACTCTCTTATTTTTAAATTACAAGGAGGGTAAAATGAGCGCACAAGCATTAGGCAGACAAATTTTAGTAGAATTTTATGATTGTAATGAACATTTACTAAATGATAGAGAATATATAGAGAAAAAAATGTTAGAAGCAGCTAAAGCCTCAAATGCAACTATTGTCACTCAAACTTTTCATACATTTTCTCCTTATGGAGTAAGTGGTGTTGTGGTTATTGCGGAATCTCATATAGCTATACATACATGGCCTGAATACAATTATGCTGCTGTAGATATTTTTACCTGCGGTGAAACTATTGATCCATGGATAATTCATGATTATTTAAAAGAAGCATTTGATAGTAAAAATACTTCTTCTATGGAGATGAAAAGAGGTATTTTTAATATTGCAGGTAAACTTCATCATAAACCTGTTGCAGCTATATAAAAAATAGCTTAAAATAAAAGATAAAAAAGGGATAGAGCTTTATCTATCCCTTTTTTTATTTGTTTTTGCATACACTTTTTTAAATTTATATTCAGTAAGATTTGCATTGGCTTCGAAACCAACACCTTTTAAAAATCCATCTTTTCTAACAATTGTAACTGTATCATTCGTATAAATTTTTTCTTTTTTATTATCCCATAGTAATTTATTGGTATATAAAAATAAGGAATCCCCATTATTTACAATCACATTGCCTGATGCTTCCATATTATTAGATGTCGGATATATAAAACCTTTTTCAGATGTCAAAGTTGATACAGTATCATTTTCAGAATTTAAAAAATATATCTTTAAACCACTATCTGCAAAAATCAAATTTTTCTCAAAATTTTTAATTACCTTTGCATAAATAATAGCTGTAACTCTATTATCTTTAATCAATTGAATTCTTGAAGTTTTTATAATATTATCTGCTTTTGATGTATCAAGCTGTATATCAGATTTCAATTTATTTACAGAAACTTTATCTTCACAGAAAAACAAAACTAAACTAAGGAATATAATGCCTAAAAATCTCTTCATATTTCCCTCGTTTTGACGGTTCTATCTTTACTGCTTTATTAAAATATAATTGAGCAGTACTAATATCGTTTTTAATAGCATAAGATATTGCAAGAAGCAAATATAATTCCGATGAATTATTATATTTCAATCCCATTTTTAGATATTTAATTGACTCATCGGGCATATTTAAGCTTATAAAACTATTTCCTAAATTAACGTATGCTTCTTTATAATTTTTTTTAATACTGATAGATTTTTTAAAATAGTCGATTGCTTCATTAATAAATCCCATCTGAGCAAGATAAGCACCAACATTATTAAAATAAATATATTTTTCTGCAAACTTGTTATTTAATGATGCACTGATCATATTCAACCTTGATTCATAAAATGATTGAAAATTATTATAAAAATATTGTTTTAACTTTTCTGACGAAAGATCAAAAATAATTGAATTTTGAAAATTAACATTTGGAGGATAAACTTGCCATGCATCTTGAGTTTTTATAATCTCAATCATATCTTTCATTTTATATTCTCTATAAAGCTGAGCACCAATCTGCCATGCTCTATAAAACGGAGCATCTTCTATATGTGTTAATTCCAGAGGGATCCATAACGTACTATCAATTCTGATAAATTCATCTGGTTTTAATGATAAAGATTTCATATCACTTATATTAACTTGTGTATTTAAGGCTACAAAAATATGGCCAGGAATTGATATAATAGCTGAATTAATACCTGCCGTTTCCAAACATGAAGCAAATAATGCTACAAGATCATCACAATCACCAGATTTCTTTCTAAAGGTTTCTCCTGGATACTGGATATAATCTAATGAACTATTATCTTTTGAAATATCGGGAATATTAGGATCATTGAAATATTTCATATTTAAAAGCTGAAGTCCAGAATAAATTAACATAGCATTTTTTATATTAGGATTGACAAATGCAAAATCTTTACTATCGATATTACTATTTTTAAGTTTATCTATGAACTTTATAACTGTGGAATCAATTGGAGTAATAAAAGAACCTAATTTCCTTATATCATCCCATTTAATATACCTTCCTCCATATATAATAACATTTTTCTCATCATTGACAGTATAATTTTTATCAGAATATATATACTCAACTAAAAAATCTGCTGTAGTATTAAAAGTATTCTGTAAATATACAATATTAGCTGGTAAATTAAGTGCTATATCTAATTTTTTAATTCCCTTTGATGGAAGAATATGCCATTTATCTGTAAAAGTATAATTTTTCATAATTCCATTAATTTTTATACCAACTCTAAATTTTATATCTGCTGAAGATTTATTCTTCACAATTATATAAGCTGGTGGATAGTTAAAATAATGTTTGTATTCCGATGCAAAAAGAGGCCTAATAAATGATTTTTTAATATCTATAACGCCTGCCTGTTTTAGAATAAAAGAAGATATAGAAAAAATATGTAAGTCTGGTAAATAGGAATTATGCTTATATGCATAATTAATTTTAAAATTTTTATATTCAATACCAAAACCACCACTAAAATTAAATGATGAACCTTTCACAAATTCTTTAGATACTCCAAATCTTATATGAAATTTATTAAACACTGTATATTCCACTCCTTGAGAAATTTGATCTGATAATTCTGTATAAAATAGCATATTTTTATATTTATAAGAAATGCCTGTCCCTATAAAAGAAGAAGCTACTTTCCTATCTGTAATATCATTAAAATGCATAATTTCAGAACCAGGCCTTTTAATCACAAAACCTATATTTAAATCTGGTACAGGTGAATATAAAAGGCCTATATTATAAGAAAAAGCCCGACCTGCTATATTGTCTGTGTTCAAAATGTTCTCTTTATCTCTTGTATTCAATAAATGATAATATCCCCTAATTCCTAATGTTAAATTTTTAAATAACTTATTTATATAAGTCAAACCTATTTTATTTTCAGTATATAGCAAAGTTGAATTTTCCGTTCCCATATCTGAAAAATCAAAGGCAAGTAAATTTGATTTATTTATTGGAACTAATGAATTCACTCCTATAAAATCAACTCCTTCTATTCGGAAATTTAAATAATACATATTAAAATAATATTGATTAAAAATAGAAGAAGCAGCTGGGTTGTTCAAGAATCCATCCGTATCAATCAACCCTATACCAGAAGCCCCCAAAGCTTGCTGTCTTGGTAAAAAATAAAAATCTTCTTCTCTATTTAATATTTCAGCATATATTTCAAAAGATGTAATCATTATCAATAAAAAAATCAATTTTTTCATTTTTTCATTATTACTACAGAACTAAATTCTTTTTTCCCATCTGGTTTTTTAATTACAATAAAATAAATTCTATTAGGTAAAATATTTCCATCATCATCACGGCCATCCCATTCCACAAAATTATCTTTTTTGTCAAAATATTGATCCTCAACTAAAGTTCTAACCAATCTTTGAGCTATATTAAAAATTTTTATAGTAACTTTCCCCGGCCTATCCAGTGTAAAATTAATTCTTGTAATCTCATCTCCGGGAGAAAAGATTTTGGGCTGCGGGCCAAATGGTTTTATTATAGTAAAAAAATTAGAATAAACACTTACAGGTTCACTAATACCATCTGTTGCGGAAATTCTTAATTGAGAATTCTTATTTCCATATATAACGTAAGAATCATTAGAATTCCAATAATAAACACTATCATTTTCAAACATTGAATCACCATGAGCATCAATTTCCGGCAATAATCGCCATGATACTCCATTATCTCCGCTATATTCAATTTGAATATTAATAGAATCTCCATCTGAATCATAAGCATACCATTTTATAGGAACAATTCCTTTTACTACAACATCTGATTCTGTAAATTCATCAGCAAGAGTTATATGTGGTGGTGATTGGACACTATTTACTTTAAACATTATGGCATCAGACCATCTTGATTGTTGATTCCCAAAATCAACTATAGCTTTTATTCTTGCAAAATAAGTTTTATCTTCTATTAGTGCCTCATTATCGGGTGTTTGATAGGAAGATTCTCCTTTATTTGTAATATAAGTCTTAATTGGATAAATTGTATCAAAATCAGAAAACAAACTTATTCGATAATAAATCCTTTTATTATCGAAAGGATCAAGATCTACCGATGGTTCCCAAAGGTATAATGGTGTTTTATAAGAAATATAGCCACTTGTTAAATTTTTTATTCGAAATAATTGAGGAACTGTAGGCGGCTCTATAATTTGATTAATCGCAAAAATAGTGCTATCAGGTATACTTACTGTTTTTCCATCATAAGAATAAACTAAAATTTTATAAAAACTATTTTCTGATAAAATCAAGTCAGATGACCATGATAAAGAACTAATAAATTCTGACGAATCAAAGAAACTTTTCTCAGGTGTTAGTTCATAAAGCAAATATTTATATAACAAATCATCTCCATCTGGATCTGTAGCCGGGTTAATTTTTACTGTAACAATATTGGTATTTGTAAGTTCACCACTATCCTCTGGAAAAATTATCTGCGGAGGATTCGGAATTCTATTACCTGACTGAATAAAAACTTTAAAATAGTTTGACCATTCTGAAAAAGAATTATCATTATCAAAAGCATTTACCCTGAAATAATAATATGAATAATTTTCCAAAGCTTCCGGTATATCATAAGATAAATAAAAAATACCATCTTTAATCCCTACTAAATTCAATTGATTATATCCTAAATCTAAATATCTTTTATAAATAGTGATAAAATCTGAATCATTACTTATTTCTATATTAAATTTTAACGATGCAAGAGAATCTGTATAATCTGGATCTCCTTTTGTATGAAAGTATAAGGTTATAATCGTATCCTTCACAATAGAATCATTAAATGATGAGGTACTATCAATAACAGGAGTAAATGGCGGCTCATTCTTCTTATTGTAAATAAACGGAATTGACCAGACTCCTTCTGATTCATTATTATTCATATCGACTGCAACTAATTTAGCATTATAAAGCAAATTATCAATCAAAGTAAAACCATCTGATACCAAATTATTATCAACATAAGAATTAATCTGAAATGTATTAGGTTTTGTAACCAATGTATCAAGAATTTGATTATTATGATAAATATAAATTCTATAAAAAATATTTTCCTGATTATCTTCAGGATCTTTGGCATTATTATAAAACCATTTGAAAAATACATAATTATTTGGCGTCTCAAGTAAGACTGAATCAGTTGTTAATGTCGTAATATCTCGATAAACATTAAAATTCTTTGGAGCTTCTGGTGGTTCATCTATAAATGAAATCTTAAAAGTATCTGGTAAAGACCAATAAATAGAACTATTTTCTTCTTTGACTCCAAAATACCAATAAAAAGCTCTATTTTCTACTTTGATAAAATCCGCTGTAAATAAGCTTTTTAGGTTTATAGAAGTAGTATCGCTATCTAAACTAAATTTTATATTATTGCCATAATAAAACAAATCCCCATCCTCTAAATAATTAATTTTAACAATACCAATTAAAGAATCTATTGGCGTATCCGGATCATAAGGATTTTTTACAAAAAAATTAGTAGAGTCTAAATTATGAATAATTATATTATCTTTAGGATAAATAATCTCTGGAACTTCCGGCGGGTCATCTATTCGATTAATAAAAAATGTAAAAATAGAACTATACTCACTTGATAACCCATGAGTATCTATCGCTTTTGCTCTCCAAAAATAATAAGTATTTTCAGATAATTCCAGAGGAACAAGCCAACTAACAGTACCGCTATCACTTTGTAAATGATCCGCAATTGCAGTTATTTGTGAAAAATCACTTTTACTGGATAATTCTATAGTATAAGTTAAAATAGAATCTTCAGGGTCAACATCTTTTGAAGCCTGAATCACTAATGTGGGGCGATTTGTTTCTCTTATTATAGAATTATTCATAGGAAATAATAATATTGGTGCTAATGGTGGGGAATTTGGCTGTAATACATTAATATTAATTTTATTATGTTCAACTGCTGCACTATCATCTACCATCTTATATTCCAATACACTGGAACCAATATCATTTTGTAATGGCATTCCTTTTAAACTTACAAAAAATGTATCAATCTTACTATAAATAGAATCAATATTCAGCCATTGGGGAAACTGAATAAACTCAAATCGTACAGAATCACCTTCATCTTCATCATAACTAATAAGCTGAATATTTAATGTATCATTCGCTCTTATATTAAATGAAGTATCTTCTGGAGGATAAATTAAAACAGGTGGGTCATTTGTATTTGATACCAGAATATTAAATGACTGCTTTACAATCCTATCCATTTGATCAATGATACCTATTTCTACTGGTTGAATTCCTATTTGTAAGGCAGTTGGTATCCATTTTATAACATAATTTAATGTATCTTTATAATAATAAGATGTATCAACATACATACCATCTGGTTTATGAAAAAAGATTATATTAACAGAATCTTTTTCTTCATCATATACCTTAAAATTATACAAATATTCAATATCTTCAAAAGCATAAACAACAGGCTGGGAAATTATTTGGGGCTTATCATTTTGCAACTCAATAGAAAATTGTAAATATTCAGAACGTTCAGAATATAAATTAGTTTTATCAAATGCAGTGATTGAAGCAAAATATTTAACATGCTCTTTTAATAAATCTCTACTATAAAGAGCATAATTTGTTCCATAATTAGATATAATTGTATCAATTGGTGGTATCGTTGTGTCAATATAAATTTTAACAATAGCTCGAATATCATTATTCCCTGTTAACGGATCTGGGTCTGGCTTCTTTTTATAATTCCATACAAATGTAGGATTTTTTATCTTCACATAATGACCAACAGAATCAAGCCCAACAATCCAAAAATTCTCAGGCGTATATGGTGGTTCTTCTCTCTCATTTATATAAAATAAACTAGGGACCTTCCACGAAGAAGAATCGCCACTTAAATCTTTCACTCTTGCAGTCCAATAATAAGCTTCATTCTCTTCAAAATTATAGTCAAATATCATAGATGAATCTGGAATATTTCTTATTGTACTCAATATATAAAAATTAGTATCTAACAATCTAAAACTATAATAAAAAACCGAATCATCAGAATCAACAACATTACCAACAGTGAAATTTGGTGGATTTGTTCTTACCATCTCAGAATCACCAGGACTTAATAACTGAAATTCTGGAATACTATTATAAGTATTAACAAAAAATTTTATTGTATCATAGCTGCTATAAAATAAAGAATCATCCTTAATCCTTACTGTAAAATAAATCCATTTATCTTCAGGAAAACTATAATCAAATTTAAACTTTATAGTATCTTCATTAGTCCCAAACCATTCAGATCGCCTGATATTGTCAAAAGTAAAAGCAGAATCATCTATAGAAAAAATTAATTGATATAACACAGAATCCCCAATATCAGGGTCTATTGCCTTCGTCAATATAAATGAAAAAGTATCCGTTCTAACTGTTGATAAATTCTCTGGAAACAAAATTTCTCCAGGAACAGGGAAATCATTTACATCTTTAACATGAAATTTAGCAAATAATGTATCCGATTTTAGAGAATCGTCAAATACTATAATCTCCAGACTATCATCTCCAACATCTTCATTTCGTGGTGTCCAATCAATATAAAAAGCATTACTCGAAGTTACAGAATCTATTTTTAAACTATCAGGCTTATAAATGATTTGATAATGAAAAACCGAATCATCCTCATCATAAACGTTTATTTTTTTTGAATATTGCTTATCTTCCCACAAGGTATCAAGCAAGGTATCAATGGCAATATCAGGGGCATCATCTGTTTCCAATATCTCAAAATAACAATATAAAGTATCACTTTTTAAAGAATCATCCCATAAAATAAGCTTCAAAGAATCACGGCCTACATTTTGATAAACAGGAGTCCATTCAATAGAAAAATAATTACTATAATATTGCAGTTTCATATTAGCCGGTATATAAAGAGTATCAAAATGGTCAATATTATTATCTGGATCACTATAACCTATATTCTTTTGATATTTCTGGTCCTCCCACAAAGTATCAATTAAAGTATCAATTTGAAATTCTGGCGGGTCATTAATGTTTTGAACATATAACTGTACATATAAAGTATCAGATAAAGATGTTGTATCTTTTATAATAATTCTAAAATTATTATAACCAACATTACTATTATCTGGCGTCCATGTCAACTGAATAACTGTATCATTAACCTGAAAAATTTTTACTCCTTCAGGAGAATCTACTAACTCAAAAAAAACAGAATCATTATCATTGTCTTTAAAATTTATATTTTTTTGATAAAATAAATCTTCATATATAGTTTCTTTTAATGAATCTAAATAAAAATAAGGGGCATCTGCATAAAGCAATTCCCCTTCAATCAAAAAAATGAATATAACACTAACTATTATTTTTTTTATCATAATATCTAATGATCAATATAAAAATTAAAATTCCAATAATATCAGCAATAATATCAAAAATGCTACAAACACGGCCTGGAACAAAACTTTGATGTATTTCATCAGAAACACCATAAACAATACCCCATATAAAAACCACTCTATTCAACAAAACTTTATCTCTGATAAAATTTTGTAAACCAAACCACCAAAGAAATGCAAAAATTCCATATTCAACACAATGTATAACTTTATCATAAGAAAAAAGAAACTGCAATTCAGGTACAGGTCTGGACAGTGAAGAAAGATAAAAAATCAACCCTGAATACAATAATGCTAAAATAAAAAAGATTTTATTCCTAATCTTCAATCCTTTGCTTACACTCATTTATAGTCTTTAAAATCTCGTTTTTATCATAAGGTTTCGGATTTTTCTCAAGATACTCCTGAAAATACTTTATTGCACTTTTATAATCACCAAGATAATAATAATCAATTGCAAGATTTTTTATCACTGTTACATCCGCTGTAATATCTTCTTTTCCAGCATATATATTATAAGCTTTCAAATGATATTTAAGTGCGTTAGTCAATAATTCCTTTATAGAATCTTTCTCATAAGAACTACCACTCGTAATTATATCAATTGCAATAGTAGCATAAATATTTCCCAGATTTGTATAAGCATTGGTATAATCATGAAAAATTGCTATACTCTTTTTATAATTTTCCTCAGCAAGAGCAAATAATTTTATACGTTGCTTAGAATCTTGAGTATATGTTGCCTCATCAAAATAACTATTACCAATATTATAGTAAGCTCTCGATAAATTAGGATTATATTTTACTGTCTTCTGCCAGTACTCCCTTGCTTTTCGTGTGAAAAATAAAAATTCATTTATCTTGCCTTCTTCTTTAGATTTATTCGATTGAGTCAAATACACTCCTGCAAGCCAAAAATTACACTGATAATCATAAGGAGTATAATACAAAGCATTTGCAAAACCAATTGCCGCACTTTTCAAATTATTAAAATTCTTATATAAATGCCCTAATGTAGAATAATAATTCCTCTTAAGAAATTTATAATTTTGCTTTGCCAAAAAATAACTAAAAATCAAAACAACTGCTATCATTATCGATGAAGCACGTAACGATAAAATTCTCCCTTCTTTGCCAATTATAAAATATGCAGCAATAAAAAAAGAAAAAAGAATCGGATAATTATGAAAAACAAAAGCTGTATTTGCTTCAACCATAAAGACTAATACATATAATGTTGGCAATAAAATTTTAATCTTCTCATCAGGTGCTTTTTCTTTGAAAAAATTCTTGAAACCATAAAAAATTAAAATAATAGAACAAAAAAGAAATAATAAAAAACCAACTACCCCCAATTCAGATAAAAATTCAACATATTCATTATGAGCATGAAGAGGAATAGCCCCCTCACCTGAAATTTTATGTTCAATTTTTTTCTCATCAAGGGTTCTATATTTTTGATATTCTATTTGCCAATTACCAATACCAACCCCTCGCATCCAATTTTGTTTAATTAGTGGAAATGAATTTTTATACAATAATAACCTGATTTTGACATTCGGACTTTTTATATTTCTAAACTCACCAATTTTCAATAAAGCTAATTTGAACCTATTATTTATCTCCGAACGTAAATTCTGCTTCGTAGAAAAATACTTTTGAGAAATATTAACACCATAAGCAATGTAATATTTTGTATAATTAACTTTAAAAGGTATAAATTCTGTAGAAAAATATGCTACTATCAATATCATACAAACTATCAATAATTTTTTGTGAAATCTTTTTATAACATCAAAAACCTTTTCTTTATATATAAAAATAATAAAGATACACAATGATATAACATAAATAAAAACTGCCAGATATGCTGTTTTCGATAAAGTAGAAATAAATACAAAAAAATTGATAACAAAAGAAATAAAAAGAACTACACGAATTTTCTTTTGCTTAAAATACCAGAAAGCTAAAAAATGTATAAAAATTATATAAACATAAAACTGCCCAAGAAAATTTTTATTCCCTAAAGTACTCACAACAATATAAGAATATTTTACAGATTTATTTAAAAAATCCATATTAGCAATCTGAAATATACCATAAACAGAAATAAAAAATCCACCTATCAGACTCGCTACAATTATCTCTTTCTTTATATCAAAATTTTTATACAACAAATATAAAACAAAAGCAGTTGCTTCTAAACATATTATCTCAATTCCTATATAAATATTTGTTGCCCAGAATAAACTTATAGCTTGATATAGCAAAAAAATAAAATACGATATATCAAATATATTAATTTTAAAAGAAAATTTTATTCTTTTCAAAACAGCAACAAATACAATCGCTAAAGCCCCGATAATTACTGCTATATTAGAAATAAAAATCTTGGGATAAATATATAATGCTGGCCTATCCCACATTACAACTGGCACTAAAAATATAATAAATGCAAAAAAATAATTTATTATTTTTTTATATACATCCATCTTAAAAAACCCGTGATATAGTAATTAATTTTGTATTATCTAAAAATTCCCCCGTATTTTGTAAAGAATAAGCAAATGCAAATTTCCTGTAATAAAGTTCAAACCCGTAAGATAATTTATTAAAAAAATAAGAGTCATGAGAGACTGTATTCGAAATCAATAAATGAATGATATTATACAACTTTATCCCGGTTCCAATTGTAAAAAAATTCTCCTTTTCAAATTTTTTATAATTTAAACTTAAAAAAGAACTAAAATTATTTAGAAATTCTTTCTCATAAGAAATACCAAAAGAATAGTACGATGGAGCTGTTAACCTCTTATCCTCTATTTTTGTAGAAATACCCATATTATTAAAACTACCTGCGAGTATAAGCCCTCTAAAAGGACTTATACCAAAACCTAAATTAATAAAATATCCATAAGAGGTAGAATTTTCATATAATTTCTGATAAATAAAATTACCCGATAATCCAAGAAAAATATATCTACTCAAATTAAAAGCTGAGCCAATAGAAAAATTTAAAAAATGAGATGAAAAATATGTTATTGGTCTTTCAGTAGGATAATCTGGATAATATGGAATATTTTTAATACTATAATTTTCAAAAGCAACTGAAAATTTAAATTGTTTATGCAAAAAATTATATACTATATTATACCCTGAAAGGTCTTCATAAAATTTATTAGAAGAAAAAGCTATTTCGTTCTTATAATCTGAACTATATAAGATTAAAGAAGGATTAGAATAAACTGAAAAAGAACTACTTATAGAAACCGCATTATTCCCCAATGCCGACGATTTAGCATCATGTGGTAATTTCAAAAAAGAATAGCCAGCAAAAATAATAGAATTCACAAAAAAATAAAAAGCTAATATTAATAATCTCATCATCAATAAGTTCTCCCTTCAGATTTCAAAAGTTGATAATATTATATTAAACTATAAGTTATAAGTCAAGATATAAAATTATATATAGATTAAAAGCTATAATTATTATTTTACTGAAAAAAGGGATGATTACCTCTCATCCCTTTTTAATATCTTCTTCTATTATCTCTATTATTCTTATTATAATTAGTATTTCTATTAGTACTTCTATGCCTACTTGAATACCCCTCTGGTTTATCTAAAAGAGCTTTTCTACTAAGCCTAATTTTACCAGAATCATCGATTTCTATTATTTTTGCCCTAACAATATCACCTTCTTTAAGAAAATCAGAAACATCATTTACTCTGGTATAATCAATTTCAGAAATATGAATAAGCCCCTCACGGAGAAAATCAAAAACAACTACTGCACCAAAAGGGAAAATCTTAGTAACTTTACCCTCAACTATTGCTCCAATCTCCGGTGGTGTAACAATTCTTTCTATAATAGACTTTGCATTATTGGTTTTTTCCTCATCATAACCAACTATATTAACAACTCCATTCTGATCTATAGATATTGTTGTTTCAGTATCTTCCTGAATCTGTTTAATAATCTTCCCACCAATACCTATAACTTCTCCAATTTTATCTACTGGAATTTGAGTTACTACAATCTTGGGAGCATGCTCAGATAAATTATCTTTAGGCGCTGGAATTGCTTCAAACATTTTATCCAGGATAAACATTCTTGCTTTCTTTGCTTTTTCTAAAGCATCCTGAATAATATCAAAGGTAATTCCCTTTATTTTTATATCCATTTGAAAACCAGTAATTCCATCTCTTGAACCAGCAACCTTAAAATCCATATCTCCTAAATGGTCCTCAACTCCCTGAATATCCGTTAAAATTTTATAATTATCACCTTCTTTAACTAACCCCATTGCCACACCTGCAATATGAGTCTTCACAGGGACACCTGCATCCATTAAAGAAAGAGAACCACTACACACTGTAGCCATAGAAGAAGAACCATTTGATTCTAATATATCAGACACTATTCTTATTGTATATGGAAAATCTTCTTCTGCTGGAATAATTGGCTCTAACGAACGTTCGGCAAGATGACCATGTCCAATTTCACGTCTGCCTGGCCCCCTTACAGGCTTAATCTCTCCAACACTAAATGGGGGAAAATTATAATGTAACATATAACTTTTAAAAACTTCACCTTCTAAATTATCAATCCTCTGCTCATCCATCTTGGTGCCTAAAGTCACAACACCCAATGACTGTGTTTGCCCCCTTGTAAATAAAGCAGAACCATGGGCTCTTGGTAAAATTCCAGTTTCAATTGAAATAGTCCTAATCTCATCCAACTGTCTATTATCAATTCTTTTCTCTTCTTCAAGGATTAATTTTCTCAAGTGTTCTTTTTCTATCTCATGTAATATATACTTTATCTGATCTTCTTTTTCAGGAAATTTTTCACTTAATGCCTCAATAGCCTCTTGCGCAACTTTATCTAAAGCAGCGCTCCTTTCTGCTTTCACCGGATTAATATTTGCTTCCTGAACTTTCTGCGTGAATAATTCACGGACTCTTTTATCAATCTCAGGATCAACTTCCTGTTTTTCAAAATCCATCTTTTCTTTTGCAACAGCAGCAATAAGTTCTTTTTGCAATTTAACTAATTCTTTAATATTTTCATGCGCAAACTTTAATGCATCAAGCAATAAATCTTCAGGAATCTCTAACGCACCACCTTCAACCATAACAATGGATTCTTCATTCCCCGCAACAACTATATCCATTTCCGATTCTTCTAATTCTGATAAAGTTGGGTTAGCAATAAATTTACCCGCGACATAGCCAACCCTAACTCCTGCAATAGGTCCATCAAAAGGAATATCAGAAATAGATAAAGCAGCAGAGGCTCCTGTAATCGCTAAAACATCTGCCTCATTCTCCATATCATACGATAAAACATAAGCAATAACCTGAACTTCATGTGTAAAACCTTCTGGAAATAATGGCCTTATTGGCCTATCAATCAATCTGCTTGACAAAATTTCTTTTGTGCTCGGAGGTCCTTCTCTTTTTATATATCCTCCTGGTATTTTACCTGCTGCATAGGCTTTTTCTCTATAATCAACAGTTAAAGGGAAAAAATCTAACGACTCATGCGGTTTCTTACTTACACAGGCAGTTACAAGAACCATTGTATCTCCATATCGAACAACAACTGAACCATTTGCTTGCTTTGCCATTCTACCAGTTTCAATAGTATATTCTTTCCCACCAAACATCATTTTTACTAATTCCATAATAAATACTCTCCTTTAAAAAAGGAGCAGACATAATATATGTCTGCTTCTTACTTTCTTAATCCTAAAGCTTGAATAATCTTAATATATCTGTTATAATCTTTCTTTTTCAGATAACTCAGCAATCTTTTTCTCTGACCAACCATTCTCAAAAGACCTGTTCTTGAATGATGATCTTTCTTATGCTCTTTGAAATGCTCTGTCAAATAATTAATTCTTGCAGTAAGAAGAGCAATCTGAACTTCTGGAGAACCAGTATCTTTTTCATCTTTACCATATTTTTTAATAATTTCAAGCTTTTGCTCTTTAGTTAACATTTTTTCCTCCTTTAAATACAAAATGTTTCACTGAACTGTTCATTTACACATGCTTTTATATCATCTTCAATCTGGCGGCGTAAGGCGGCTGGGCCAGAAAATTTCCTATCTTCTCTAAGCTTCTTTACAAAATAAACTACAACTTCTTTATCATAAATATGTTTATTAAAATCTAAAATATGAACCTCTACCCTATGATTATCTCCTGATAAAGTAGGCCTTGTTCCAATATAAATTAAACATTTAAACAATTTATCTTCTACTTTTATAGTTCCAAAATATACTCCATTCCCTGGTAAAATCTTCCAATCAAAATAATCCAAATTAGCTGTAGGAAAACCTAATTCTCTTCCAATACCGTCACCCTTTACCACACTACCAACTAAAAAATAATAATGTCCTAATAACTTATTGGCTTGTTGTAAATTATCTTTTAAAATCAAATCTCTTATTATAGAAGAACTAACTTTTATTTTATTGTCTTTTTTCAAACTTATATCATGGAGCTCAAAACCATGTCTCTGAGCAAATTTCTTCAAAAAAAATGTATTTCCTTTTTTATTTGCTCCTACAGTATGATCCTTCCCACAAAAATATAATTTTAAATTCAAATTTTTCAAAATAATATTATTAAAAAAATCCTCATAAGACATATTTAATATATATTCATTAAAAGGCAAAAACCATAAATAATCTATGCCCAATTTGCTAATAATATACTGCTTTTCTCTCTTTGTAGTTAAAAATTTTGATACTTCTCTATGCTTATGTTCATCAAAATCAAAAGTCATCAATAACTTTTTTAATCCTCTTTTATTAGATTCATTGATAAAACAATCTAACAAATATTTATGTCCAGAATGTATCCCGTCAAAACTACCAATTGTCATAGCAATAGGTAATTCTATCCTTTTTTTCAAGTTCAATTCATTAAAAATAATCATAGCTAATAATTCGTTTGTACTCAAAAACTAAACTATTATAATCATTTTTTTTTGCTTTGACAATAGCTAAAATTCTATTTTTCCCATTTTTTTTCAAAATATAATAAATTCCATCCCCTTCTATATCATTTTTATTTTCAATGTGTTCCAATTTTAAAGGTAACCCATTCTCTAATCTAAATTCATTATCAATCTTTAATTCTGGAATAAAAGAGGAAATTATACTATCAATACTTTTTAAATAATTTTTGAGAAAAACCTTTGATTTTATCTCATAAAGATCAACTGCTTGATCAATAGAAAAATTTCCTATTCTATTTCTAACAAGAGATGTCATAATAGCACCTGTGGTTAATCTTTTCCCAATATCATCAACAATACTTCTTATATAAGTTCCTGAAGATACTGTAATTTCAAATTTAAATTCCGGGTATAAATAATCTAAAAGCCTTAAAGAATAAATATATATTTTCTGAGGTGGAATATTGAAATTTTCCCCATCTCTTGCAAGTTTATATGCTCTTTTACCATTAATTTTCTTTGCAGAAAATTTTGGTGGTATTTGCAATTGTTCTCCTTTAAAATTTTCAAATACCTTTTGCAGTTGCTGTAGACTAATGGAAATATCATTAACTTTTGTTATTTCTCCTTGAGAATCATAAGTATTGGATATAAAACCGAGTTTTGCAGTTGCAATATAAGATTTAGGCAATAAATGGAAATAATCTAACAACTTTGTTGCCTTACCAATTCCAATAATAATAAGTCCCTCAGCTATAGGATCAAGTGTTCCACTAAATCCTATTTTAAATTGCCTACCTAATATTTGTTTCAATATTCTTATAATATCAAAAGATGGTATATTTTGAGGTTTATTTATAAAAAGAAAACCGTTCATTAAATATTCAATACTTCAAATAATTTCTTTTTTACATTCTCAATTGGACCTTGAATCTTTGCACCGGCAGAATGTTTATGCCCCCCCCCATTAAATTGAGTCGCAATAGATCTTGCATCAAAATTATCACGCGATCTAAAGCTTATTTTAAACTCATTATGCCTATATTCTTTAATAAAGATATATAATTTAACATCTTTTAATGAATTGATTTGTTCAATAATATCTTCTGTTTCTTCCATAGTAATAGCTTTTCCATTATTCATTTCCATAGTGAAATAACAAAATAATATTGCATTATCTTTATATAATTCAATTGTATTAAGCACCTTGGACAAATTCTTAAGATATGAAATCGATTTATTAAAATATACATTTCTTGCTATAAGCTCTGGATCTGCACCTGCATCAACCAATTGAGCCGCAGTCCTAAAAACATCACTATTAGTATTTGAAAATCTAAACCTTCCAGTATCTGTCATCAATCCAGTATATAAAGCAATTGCTGCATCCTTTTCAATCTCAATATTAGCGGTTTTATAAAGATCAAAAATTATTTGAGAAGTAGCAGCCTTTTGATGATCAATAAAATGATCAAAATATACTGGCTTATCATATATATGATGATCCATAATAATTAACGGGATATTTTGCTTACTTAATTCCCTAACTTTTCCCAATCTTTCCCAGGGAATAACATCTAAAATAATTATCAAATGAGGATTTAAATTATAATTATATTCTGTTTTAATTTCATCTGCAGAAGGTAAAAATCTATATTTAATCGGTACAGGATCATTATTATAAATATATACATTCTTCCCTATAGATTTTAATAAATAATAAAGCCCTAATTGAGAAGATATTGAATCGCCATCAGGATAAGCATGAGCAGTTATTAAAATATTTTTAACATCTATATTGGAAATTCTTTTCCAAATTTCATTTAATGAAAGCCGCATTTATGTTATTTTTCTTTTGCTTTTTTTAATAATTCATCAATATGAAAATAATAATCCATTGAGTCATCAAGAATAAAAGTAAGCTCTGGTATCGTTCTTATTCTAATTTCTTCATTCAATTTGTGCATAAAAAACCTACTCAATTTATTTAAAACTTCAATAGTATGGGCTCTTTGTTCGTTATCCCCAAGAACAGATATATAAATTTTGGCATATTTTAAATCTTTTGTAGTATCAACTTTTGATATAGACAACATTCCAATTTTAGGGTCTTTGACTTCATTTTTTATAATATCTGATAAAGCCTGTTTTATAAGAGAATTGACTCTCTTAATCCTATCATAATTTTTACGAGCCATAAACTACATCATTTCTATAGAATAATCCAACAATTCGCCTTCAATATTAAATTTTATAAAATTAATCATATTATTCAATATTTCATTAGCGAATTTAGACTCTGAAGAAACACAAACAGCAGCGATTTTGGCTCTTTGCCACAAATCAAAATGATCGATCTCAGATAAAGAAACATTATACTTATTTCTAATCTTAGTTTTTAAATTTTTAAGATGATATCTTTTTTTCTTAAGAGAGTTACTCTCTGGAAAATGGATCTCAAAAATACATACGCCAATAGTCATTTTAATTTACCCCTCTCTTTCTTACTCATTCTTTATTTCTTTTTTTTCAAACTGCTCAATTATATCATTTTCTTTTATATCATTAAAGCCTTCTATTTTAATACCACACTCATATCCTTTTGGAACTTCTGTTACATCATCTTTTAACCTTTTTAACGATGCAAGGCTACCCTGATGAATAATAACCCCGTCTCTAATAACATGTACTTTCAAATTTCTTCTTATAATACCATTTGTGACATAACAACCAGCTACAATTCCCACCTTTGGCACCTTAAATGTCCTTCTCACAACAGCTTCTCCAGTAGTGACTTCTTCATATTTAGGTTCAAGCATACCCTTTAAGCTCGCTTTTATATCATCAAAAATATCATAAATAACCTGATATGTTTTAATTTCTACATTTTCTTGTTTTGCAAGTTCTTTAATCATATTAGAAGGGCGCACATTAAAACCTATAATTATCGCATTTGAAGCTGAAGCAAGCATTACATCAGCTTCAGTTATAGCTCCAACTCCTTTATGAATTATATTTATCTTCACTTCAGAAGAGGACAATTTCAATAAAGACTCTGCAATTGCTTCAATTGAACCATGAACATCGCCCTTAATAAGAATATTCAATTCTTTTATTTTACCTGCTTCAATATTATCATAAAGATTTTCCAGCGTAATCTTTTGTTTTGCTCTTAATTCTCTCTCTCTTTTCAAAATAACACGTTTATTTGCTATTTTTTTAGCTTCAGCTTCTGACTCCATTACAACTAATTTATCACCAGCCTGGGGTACCTCTGAAAAGCCTACAAGTTGTACAGGTTCTGAAAGAGTAGCTTCTTTTACACGCCTACCATATTCATCAAAAAGAGCCCTTACTTTACCATAAGTATAGCCACAAACAAAATAATCTCCTATTTTTAACGTACCTTCCTGAACTATAATTGTTGCAACAGGCCCTTTACCCCTATCCAGTTTAGATTCAATAACTATTCCTTTTGCTCGTTTATCTTTCTTGCCTTTTAAATCTGAAAGCTCAGCCATTAATAATATATTTTCAAGTAATTCATCTATATTTGTACCTTTTTTTGCACTAACAGGCACAGCTATAGTATCCCCACCCCATTCTTCGACAATTAATCCATACTCACTTAATTGATTTTTAATCCTATCTATATTAGCTTCTGGCAAATCTATTTTATTTATTGCCACAATGATTGGTACATTAGCCGCCTTTGCATGATTAATAGCTTCAATAGTTTGCGGCATAATTCCATCATTTGCAGCAACAACTAATATCACAAAATCTGTAACTTGAGCACCTCTAGCACGCATTGTAGTAAAAGCTTCGTGCCCAGGTGTATCAATAAATGTTATTTTTTTACCATTATATGAAACTTGATACGCTCCAATATGCTGTGTAATTCCACCTGATTCTTTCTCAACTATCTTACTTTTCCTTATATAATCCAACAAAGTTGTTTTTCCATGATCAACATGTCCCATAATTGTAACAATAGGTGGTCGCTCAACTTCTGGGATATTATCATCTTCCTCTTTTGGCTCTTCTATATCCTCAAAATCTTCTTGTAACTCAACTTCATACCCAAATTCATCTGCTATTATTGTAATGGCATCAAAATCTAATCGTTGATTAATGGTAGCCATTATTCCTAATTCTAATGCCTTTGCTATTACTTTATTGGGAGAAACACCTAATAAAGCCGCCAGTTCACCAGTGGAAATAAACTCTTGCACTTTAATAACATTCTTTGATTCAACAACTTCTTCTACCACTCCTAAATTAGATTTCTTATATTTTTTTAATTTTTTACCTTTACTCATCTTTGCAAGAGTTTTTCTTACACTATCTTTAATTTCCCGTTCATCTCTTTTTTCTTTTTTATTATTGGCTTTTATATTACTTTCTATTTTTTTTATCTTTTTAAATTTATCTTTTTTATTTCTAATTCTAAAATTATTCTCGAGCTCTTCATCTAATAAATCTTCTGACCGCTTTTCCTCTCCTACTTTTTCAACTTTATCATGAACACCGACTTTTTTATTATTTTTATGAAGCATTTTTTTCTTTTCAAATCTTTTCTTTACCTTTTCTTCTTCTTGTTTAAATTTATTTTCAATTAATTTGATCGTATTCTCGTCTAAAGTACTCATATGGCTTTTAATCTCTATATTCATTTCTTTTAACATAGCCATAAGAGATTTACTGGATATATTATATTCCTTAGCAATCTCATATACTCTTTTTACCTTCACTTAAAAATGCTCCTTTATTTTTTTAATAATTCATTTGCCTTACTAATAATTTTCTTTGCTGTTTTATTTCCAATACCAGGTATGCTCAACAAATATTTTTCACCCTTTTCAACAATATCTTGAACAGTTTCAAGCCCAGCATTAATTAATTTAGAAATTATATTTTCACTAATATTATCTAACTCATGAATATCAATTAAATGTTTGTTTTTTTCAATCATCTTATTCTGATATTCAGATTCTTTAACTATTTCTATCGTCTTTTCCAATAACTTAGCTGCAAGCTTCAAATTAACCTTGCCTTTCCCCATTGTTACAGAAATTTGGTCATCAGGCAAAATAGCATAAATTTTATTTTTTTCTTTATCTAAAATAATATCTTTAGGTCTACCCGGTGTCAATGCCCTCATAGCCATAACAGTTATATCCGAGGACCATAAAATAATATCCATTTTTTCACCATTTAACAAACTCATAATAGACTGAATTCTCTGCCCTTTCATACCGACACAAGCTCCCACCGGATCAACATTTTCCATATCAGTTGATACCGCTATTTTTGACTTAAATCCAGCTTCCCTGACAATTTTTTTAATTTGAACTGTGCCATCAAATATTTCTGGAATTTCTGTTTCCAGAATTTTACGTAAAAAATTTGCAGATGCTCTTGAAACAATTATTTGAGATCCATAAGGAGTCTTTTTTATCCTAGAAACTACAAATTGTATTGTATCACCCACCTTATAAATCTCACCCGGGATCTGTTCTGATCTAGGCATAATAAATTCTGCTCTACCAGAACTAATCAAAACATAATTATAATCAACCTTCTGCACAGTGCCACTCACCAAGGACCCTATCTTACTCTTATATTCTTCTGCAACTGTTTCCTTTTCTACATCTCTCACCCTGCTCAAAAGCTCTTGTTTAGCAGTTAATGCTGCATTTCGTCCTAAAATTTCAAAAGGAACCTCAACCTCTATATAATCACCAGGCTTTACATCTGGCTTTATTTTCATTGCTTCTTTTATAGAAATATCTAAACCATCATTCAATGGATACTCACAGACTCGCTTCTGCATCATTATCTTAATCTCACCTGTTGAGTTATTTATATCAAGCCTTACATGCCCTATCTGAAAATATTTCTTCTTAAGCGCGGCTCTTATAACATCTTCAAATGCCTTTATAATTAATTCTAATTTCAATCTTTTATCTCTTGCAATTTCTGTCAAAATCTTTAATAACGGAAGTCCCATATATTTTTACTCCTTAAATTTCTGGTATAACCCTTGCCTTAACTATATCTTTATACAAAATTCCTTTAACTAAAGAATTAATCTCTAAAGTAATCCCCTCTTCATTAACATCTACTAATCTTCCTTCAATATCTTTTTTATTATTCTCCTCTGACATATAAACAACTTTTAACTTCCTGTTTAAATTCCTCTGAAAATCTTTCTGCCTTTCTAAAGGCCTGTCAACTCCAGGAGAACTTACTTCAAGAGTATAAGCCTTTTCAAAAATATTTTCAACAAAAAGAAAATCTTCTATTAATCTACTTACCTTTTCACAATCACCTATTGTTATCCCTGTATCATTATCAATAAAAACTCTCACTAAAGTTCTACTTCTCAAAGGAACTAATTGAAATTTATATAATTCATACCCATTTTCTTCTAAAATTTTAACAATACCCTTTTCTATTTTATCAACTAAAAAATCCATTTTATACTCTAATTCCTTTTTTAATAATCTCAGATTATTTAATTTAACCTATTTTTTTATTTAAAAGAAGCTATCGCTTGATCTAAATCTGAATATACTTCAAAAAATGAATCGAGCCTTGTTAAATGAAATAATTCAGCAATATTATCATTAACATTAACTATTTTTAACACCCCATTCAATTTCTTCAAAAACGTATAGCTCGAAACTAAAGTGCCAAGCCCTGAACTATCTATAAAACCAACATTCTCTAAATCAATAATAAATTTTACAACCTTCTCCTGCTCTGCAAGATTTACAATAAATTTTTTAATTTCTCCTGCATTCTCAAAATTTATATCTTCATTAATACGTAATATAACAATATCGTCTTTTCTTTCTTCTAATATTTTCATTTTTATACTCCTTTGAATAATGGTAAAGTATAATAAAAAAAGCACTAATTGTCAAGCTTTTTTTTAACACTTAAAACTATGAAAATACAATCCGCTCTCTTTTTCCACTTTTTACATTTTAATATCCGAATATTTCTCTTGACATATAATATTTCATTTTTTTATATTAAAAAAATCAAAAAGGAGACTCACATGCTATATAATGAATTATTATATCAAAAACCCTTTTTTATCCTTGGCCCATGCGTAATAGAAAACGAAAATTTAATATTCCAAACAGCAGAATTCTTAATAAAATTAAAAGAAAAATATAAAATAAATATCATCTTAAAGTCGTCTTTTGATAAAGCAAATAGAACATCTATAAATTCATTTAGAGGCCCCGGTATAAATGAAGGAATAAAAATATTCAAAAAAATAAAAGAAAAATTTAATCTACCTATCCTAACAGATATACACCTTCCAGATCAAGCAACGTTAATTGCCGAAGCAGTTGACATTATTCAAATACCAGCATTTTTGTGCCGGCAAACAGATCTTCTAATAGCTGCCGGACAAACAAATAAAATTGTAAACATCAAAAAAGGACAATTTCTTGATGCCGAAAGTATGAAATATGCTGTATTAAAAATCGAATCCACAGGAAATAAAAAGATTCTGCTTACAGAAAGAGGAACCACTTTTGGTTATAATAATTTAGTAGTAGATTTCAGAAATTTTATTATAATGAAGACGTTAGGATATCCAATCGTTTTTGATGCAACACATAGTGTTCAAAGACCATCGGCACAAAATGGCAAATCCGGAGGAGACTCACATTTTGTTCCCTATCTTGCAAGAGCTGCTGCTGCAATCCCTGTTGATGGATTCTTTTTTGAAATTCATCCAGAACCGGACAAAGCCTTATCAGATGGTCCAAATATGGTAAATTTTAAAACCATTGACAATATAATATCTGACATATTAAAAATAACAAACTCTTTAAAGGAATCACTATGAAAAATTATGTTATTATTGATAAAATAAAATCATTAAAAGGTACAATATCAGCTCCACCCGATAAATCCATAACCCATAGAAGTTTCATTTTTGCTTCATTAGCAAATGGTACAAGCAAAATAAAAAATTATCTTGATTCAGAAGACTGTAATTCCACATTATCATGCCTATCCAACCTTGGGGCACAAATTAATAAAACTAAAGATTATGTTGAAATAAAAGGTGTCAATCTTACAAATTTTAAGCAACCTGAAACCATCTTATATGCCGGAAATTCTGGAACAACAATTAGATTACTATCTGGAATATTAAGTGCTACTAACTTTATATCTATAATCACAGGAGACGATTCATTAAAAAAACGCCCAATGAAACGAATTATTGAGCCATTAACCAAAATGGGAGCAACAATAAAATCAAATAATAATTTCCCTCCTCTTGAAATCCATGGAAATAAACTGCATCCAATAAATTATAAAATGAATATAGCAAGTGCACAGGTGAAAAGTGCTATTTTGTTCGCAGCATTAGTTGCAAATGTTCCTGTTGAAATTGAAGAACCTGCAAAATCAAGAGACCACACTGAAATATTTTTAAAATATTTAAATCAAAATATAAATATAGAAAATAACAAAATCTTGTTCAGCCCCAAAGGTTCATTTCAAGGATTCGAAATGAGGGTCCCTGGTGATTTTTCCTCTGCAGCTTTCTTTATTGCTCTTACTTTAATTTCAAAAAATAGTGAAATCATTATCAAAAATGTAAATTTAAATCCAACAAGAGCCGCGTTAATCGATATTCTAAAAGAAATGAATGCTAATATAAAAATTTTAAACCAAAAAATAAACGTAGGTGGTGAACCTGTTGGTGATATAAAAATCAGTTCATCTGAATTAAAATCAATAGAAATAGGTGGCGAGATAATCCCTAAAATTATAGATGAAATTCCTTTGTTAAGCATCATAATGGCATTTGCCAATGGTACCTCAAAAATTAAAGATGCAAAAGAATTACGTGTAAAAGAAAGCGATAGAATTAAAAGTATTGTATCTAATTTCAAAAGGCTAAATATACCTATTAAAGAATTTGAAGATGGAATGGAAATAAAAGGGCGACCTAATTTAATTATAGAGCCTACAGAAGTTGAATCATTTTATGACCATAGAATTGCTATGTCTATGGCGATTCTTGCCCCTCGATTAAAATCTAATATCAAAATAAACAATATAAATTGTATAAATATTTCATTCCCTACATTTTTTGAAAAATTTAGTGAATTAGTTAATCAAAAAAATTTTTTCTCTTTCTTTTAACTCTAATAGGGATAAATTCAGAATGATTGCCTGCTGCCCTAAATAAATTTATCTTAACTTTTGGAATTTCCTTTTCTATTTGATGTAAAATATTCTTTAAAAAAAATCTTTTAGTTTTATCACCATGTGGGCATGAGCAGGTAAAAAGTTTTACATCTAATTTATTCGTATAGTTAATAATTTCTTTTTCATTAATATATGCCAATGGCCTAATCAAAGTAAATTCTCCATCAAAGAAATCCATCTTGGGTTCCATACGTTCCAATCTACCATGATAAAATAAGTTAAGTAATGTTGTTTCTGCTATATCGTCTGCATGATGCCCTAATGCCAACTTATTACATCTATAATCTCTTGTTGCAAGGAAAAGATGCTTTCTTCTATGCCAGCTACAAAGGAAACAGAGACTTTTTTTTCTGGCATCTGGATTAGTAAGATCTATTTTAATTTCTTTCACAATAAGTTCATAACCTTCTTTTTTTACAAATTTTTCTAAAGCCGGGATATTTTTCTTTATTGCCTCCTGTAACTCAGATAATATAATCATAGGAATAATTTCAAAATCTTGATAAAACATCTTTTTATACATAATAAGCAACTTAAATAAAGTCACACTATCTTTCCCGCCTGACAAACCTATCAGTACTCTATCATTCTTTTCTATCATCTTAAAATCATTAATAGCTTTTTTAAAATTTTTCATTAAATAAAAAGCCCGTTTTTCATCTGGTGTTTTAAATTTTCTATATAACTTACTTCCCATATAAAATTCCTCTTTTAAAATTTTTCCCCTAAAATATTAAAATAGCTAAACAATGTCAATAGTTGTTTATAATATCACAATATCATTTAACAAAAACCAGACCAATATACAAACCTGAATTATATATATTACTTGCTCTTTCTTCAAGCTTATTAAATCTAAATTTTGAACTAAACACATTATAAATACCAAAATCTAACAAGATTTGATTCTCATTTAAATAAAGAAATGTCATCTGGACAGATAATATCAATTTATATCCTAAAAAATATTTATAAGTAGAAAAACTGCTTGAAGTATTATAATTCACTCTATTAATAGCAGGGAGATTAATCAATCCAATTTTTAATACAAAATCATTATCATTATCTTTAGAAGTAAGATACTTATACAAGGAAATTCCAAAATCTAACGAGAAAAGATCTACATTTATATTCACATTTGTATAATTATAACAATTTATATTTTTCAAAAAATAAGAAGTTCCTAAATCTATAGTAAAATCAAGCCCTCTAAAATTAGTATAAAGTCTCTCATATCGAAAACCAAAACCATCATGTATTTTATATTTTCTACTCCAACATGTTAAATTTCCCATTACATTTTTAGTGTAATCATCAATTCTCTCTAAAGGAGAATATACATAATAAAAAAAATAAAAAGACCTTCCAAATGTACTTGAAATAGTAATTAATATTATGATGCTAAACAATAAAATCTTTTTCATTAAAATCTTCTAAAACCGGAAAAGATTGCCTTAAATCTTTTATTGAATTTTTTGAAACTTCAACAAAATCTACACTCTCATCCGAGGGTAATTCCTTTATAATCTCTCCTTGAGGTGTGATAACAAGAGAATTTCCACCAAATAAAGTGTTCCCAACTTTTCCACATCCATTTACCGAAATAAAAAACACCTGGTTTTCAATAGCCCTCGCAATTGATAAAATTTTAAAATGATAAAGCCTACTTTTAGGCCACTGTGAAATATTAAATATAATATCTACATTATAAGCTAAAGTATATTTTCTAAATAATTCTGGAAATCGTAAATCATAACAAATAGAAAGTCCAATATTAAAATCTTTAAACTTTACTATCTGTAAATCTTCTCCTCTTTTGAAAACTTTGTGTTCATCAAAAAGCTTTATCAAATGTGATTTAAAATAAAAATATTTTTTCTGATCAAAATGATTTATAAATAAAGAAGCATTATAGCCATTATAAGGAAGCCCTATATTTATTGAAATTTGATTATCAACTGCTAAATTAAATAATTTTTCAACTAAATCATTTTTCTCAATATACTCAATCTGATAATCAAGATATTTAAAATAATATCCAGATAAAGACATTTCTGGAAAAACAACTAAATCAGCATTTCTGGATTTAGCAATAACCATATAATCAAATATTTTCTTAAAATTTTCTTCTATATCCTTCGGATTTGCTCTAAATTGAACAATGGCTATTTGCATAGTTATAATCTTACAAATTTATAAAAAAATATCAAGTAAAAAAATAACTTCCCAAAAATAACAAATAGTTTCTTAAAATAAAAAAATGAATTCCAAAAATATAACTCTCTTCAATTGACAATTAAAATATCTTTTATAAATTAACCTTAAAAAAAGGAGAAAAACATGTTTGAATCTTATATTTATTATTTAAAAAATTATCCCTTAACATCTGCATTTATCCAATTTGCAATATTAGGAACATTAGGCGAAATTTTAACACTGAAAATTTCCAAAGCAGCAAAAAGATTAAATATAATTCAGTATATTTTAAAAATACTATCATGGGGATTACTGGGCATAATTATCAAATATGGATTTTTTGGTTATAAAGCAATGATAAAAGCATTTATTGAACATGGATATTTACCTGAATTTTTATATCAATATTCATTATTAAAAGCATTTACAATTTCAACGATCGTAAACTTATTTTTTGGGCCTCAAATGATGTTTATACATAGAATATTAGATAACATAATTGAAATGAAATGGGAATTTAAAGGAATGAATAAAGCAATATATACCTTAATATGGTTCTGGATACCAGCTCATACTATTACTTTTATATTACCTGTATACTTACAAATCACACTTGCAGCTTTATGGTCTATTGTTTTAGGAATTATAATGGGTTTTAGTAAAAAATAAATTTAAACTCGTATAAAATCTTTTTTGACAAATTCAGCAACAACTTTACCGGCTGTGCTATTTATAACTACTGTTTTTATTTTTTCTGTATATAAAGGTTCACATAAAACCTTCAAATTAACTTTATCAGAATACAATTGTTCTATAATTTTCAAATTATATTCTTTCACAATGTGCATGATATTGCCGGTAAATTGATGATCAAACTCGATAGCTAAAATATCCATTTCTTTCATTTTAATTAAAACAGATTTTTCTATAACCTGCTTAGCGGAATCAGAATAAGCTTTTATCAATCCACCTACTCCCAATTTTATTCCACCAAAATACCGTGTAACAACAAGCAAAACATTAAAAATATCTCTACCCTCTATATTTTTAGCAATAGGTAACCCTGCTGTTCTTGCAGGTTCTCCATCATCTGAATATTGCAACAAATGATTTGGATAAGAAAAAATTTTATAAGCCCAACAATTATGCGTGGCATCATAAAATTCTTTTCTTATACGATTTAGATTTGTAACTGCTTCATCTTGATTTTGTACAGGTATAAATGTACTAATGAATTTTGATTTTTTAATAACAAGCTCTGTGCGATATTCTCTATCAATAGTAAAATATTCCATTTATAAATCCTCTCTCTTATTTTCTATACAAAAGAAAAAGTTTTCAAGAGATTAAAACTTCAAACAGATTTCCCAATAAAAAAAGCCTGTTGAGCTATTCAACAGGCTTTTTAAAAGCAAGCACAAATTATACATACAAATCAAGAGCACGTCCAGACATTGTATTTTTTTGATTTGCAAGTTTCAGTTTAACAGCAAACTCATTTGTTTTTTTTGCTGTCTCTGCAGACTTATTAAATGCATATTTTAAAGTATCAACCATAATCTGTGTCTGCTTTTGCAACATTTGCTGAGGATTATAACTGCCGATTCTCATAATAACACTCCCTGAATTAATTCTCTGGTAATATAAATCGACAGATTATAAAATTTCTACACATCTTTTTTTAAATTTTTTATATAATTAAAAATTTGCCTTAAATCTCAAATAAGTGGAAAATCCAGATCTACTATATCTGTCAGGATATAATGCCAGATCGATATTCGAATTTTTAAGTCCAACAGCATCTTCAATCTTTTTATCAATTTTATGAGCAGTCCATGCAGCCTCAATCGCACTTGCAATATGGTTCAAAAATATAAAATAAACAAAATTTTGCGATTTTTTAAAGAAGTCATTGCTCTCTGCTCTCATATCCATATATTCAAGAGCCATTCTTGAGCTATAAAAATGCTCACCATATGCTATAGGATCACCAATATTCCATTGTTTACCATTAGGATAATAGGTATAAGAAGAATCTGATAACCTTGCATCTCTCCAGCCAACCCAAAATTGTTTATATTTACCAATCATTTCATAATACTGCTGCTCATCTTCATCATGCCAATTATGTGTAAAAAATTCAGGCAAACTATCTTCATCAAATCTATTTACATTCCAGTAAACAGGTTTATAAGCCTGAACCCATGCTAAATATTTAGTAGAATCAAAATATGCATCTGCAAATGCTTTATATTCATCCTCTTTATCACTACCTTTCTTATTATAATCATAAGCCATATAAATAAAAAAAGCTTCTAAACCTAAAAAAACTGCTGCTTTAATTTTATTTACCGTACCTCCATTAGAATATTGTCCCCATCCTGGAACAAAAAATGATTGAAAAAATCTTTTCTTGCTTGTAGTCATATATTCATTTATAGTAGTATCTTTTATCAATGAACTTTCTTTTTCTTGATTCTCATTTTGTGCTAACTGAGGATTCATCATTATCAAATAATCTTTAGAATATTCCTCTGCGAATAAATTAACTGTAATAAAAAATAAAACTGTGAGGATAAAAGTAACTTTAGCTTTCATATATTTTCCTCCTTAATTTATTTAATAATAGCCATTTTAAAAAGAATTATCTTTTCTTTCCCATCTTTTCTTGCTGTTAATTTACATAAATAAATATCTGGCTCAAATTCTGATACATCTATTGGAACTATATTCTCACTCATCGGATAAGAAGTGCCTTTTAACATCTTTAATCTTTTCCCTGAATAATCGAAAATTTCTATTACAACATCTGCTACATCATATAAATAATAATAAATTTTTGTAAAACCATTCCGTACAGGATTTGGGAAATTGTGAACTGTCTTTTCATTAATAAAATCCTGAGATGATAATTTATTTCCATCTTGAATAATTGTACTATTTAACGGCACTATAAAATTATAACTATAATTAAACATAGGCCACATATTACTAAAATTCGCATTGTCAAAAGGAAGTACCATAACAGCACCTGCAAGATTTGTTATTGTTATTTCTGCTTTTCCATCTTTATTTAAATCAGAAATAACTGGACTATAATAACAGCGATTATCAATAACAAAAGAATAATCTTTTAATAACCTTCCTTCACTATTTATACTTAAAAATCGTCCAGATACATTAGCAGATAATATCTCATAATTACCATCATTATTTATATCATAAATAATTGGACTGCCTGTGATATTTGATAAAAAATCAGAATATTGGAACCTATAAGGGAAATTTGTCTTCTCAGTTCCATTATAATTAATGCAATGTAATTCATCTTCTGCTTGAACAATAATTTCATAATAACCATCTTTATCAATATCAAAATAAATAGGAGATGATAAAATTTTAGAACCAGTAGAATATGGAAAACCTTCCAGATAATATTCTTCATCATCTATTACATGAATTCTGCCTGTCATATCTGCAATAATATAGTCAATAATCCCATCCTTATTAATATCACATATCAAAGGTTTTCCAACTGGAAGCGAATTCCCCATCAACCCTATCATATGGGCTTTTTTATAAGGCGGAGAGACTTTAACTAATTTACCATATTCTGTAGTTAAAATAATATCCTTAGTTACTGTATTAAGATTTAGATTCAATATTTGACCGGCATTAATTGCTAATTTAGAAACTCTATTATCATAAAGATAACATAATGTATCATCACCATTTGAATAGAAAAATTTAAATTTTTGCAAAGAACTATCATAATATGCAATAGACGGACCTTTATTAAACTCATCTCCTGCCAGTTTATTGAGCTTGTTTTCTGTATTCAATTTATAAAATATAACTCCGTCATTATTATAAAAAAATAAATAATCTGATATATTATCTAAAAATTTTCCCATAGGAGGTAAATATTTAAAATTTACATTAAATACAAAACCAGTAGAATCAATATTTTCATTTATTGCTGAAAATTTTAGATTTCCTTTATTAACAAATACATAAAAATTCCCCATTGAATCAACAGGAATTAAATCTACCAAACCATCATTATTAATATCAGATTGATAATTAAAAATAAACGGTATTTGTGGATCATCAAATTTTTTCATATAAGATGGCATGATCTTTAAAAAATTTACATTAAAAGTCATTGTATTACCGGTATCAGAAATTCCATAAATATCAATTCCTGTTGGCAAACCATAATTAGAGATAGAAGCTGGCAATGTAGATATCCCAAAATGGTCATTATTCCCTTGATAAAAAAGATCAAATTTTGTTCCTGTTTCATTCAAAAAAATACCAATATCACGAGAACCATCTGCTTCTTCCAATTTTATAAAAGGATGATAAACATCCCATTGCAAAGTGTTTGCATACCAATTATTGATAATACCATCATCTGGGATATAATCAAGATTAGCAATATTTTCATCTACATGCCAAATTAAAATCCCGGAGCCTGGTAACAGATAATCATAAGCAGAATTGAAATTTTTATTTAAATCAACAGGTCCTGCAATAACTCCGTTCTTTAGCCACAATGCAATATCCTGCCCTGTAGGATTTGTTTTTCTATTTTCTATTAAATAATATTCATGAGGAGAAATAGGTATTTTATAAATCTTTTTATCAGCACCAAAAATTTCACAAGCATTTACAATTACATTCTCTATTGGTTCATCCAATGTAATAACATCATTAAAGCCTAAAAAAGCACGGGAAAAAGCGCAAGGATAACATGGCAAAGCACCAGAAACTATTTTACCACCTATTTGTACAGAAATAATATTACCACCATCCATTAATGCAAAATCCCCTACAAAAGTTCTAAAATCATTAGTAGAATATAAATCCATTAACCCTAACTGATGTCCAAATTCATGTGCAAGCAAACCATTCAATGCTCCAATTCTATTATCCTGCGAGGTTGTTTCTGGTATCACCATAGCGCTTTTGACTGTAGTCTTACCATTATCTACAGGAATATATTCGCCTAAAAAGACATTTACACCCGGCAAATCATCCGGGCTATTTTGCAATCCCGCCATATCAGACTGCCAATCAGAGCCAGCATGAAAAATAATCACAACATCATAGTCTGAAAATTTTACCTTTTCATCAGTGGTATCAACAAGAAGTATAACATCATTTACAAAAGCAGTAAGACTTTCATTCCATGAAGCAAAAGGACCTCTTTGGCCATAATACTTCATTTTGTGATTCAATTTATACGCTCGATTTTCTTCTTCCGGAAAAACTTTATAAGTTAAATTAAGCTTTCCATCACTAACATAGTGATAATATCTTTTTAATGCCTCAAGATGATTTGAAAAATAAGTTTTATTATGAGGAGCTCTGTCTATTTCATGTCCCTCCTCATATAAAAACTGTAAAGTGTCTCTTAAATCAAATAATCCATTTCCAGTTGACGCAGAATCGCAATCAGGCACAAATTCCACTCTCAATGCTAATATTCTAATTGTTTTATTTTCAAGAGATTTCTTTGGCAAAGCCCATTCTTTTATCCTCTCTAATCCTAACAAATCTGATTTAGGATTAAATGAAGGAATAAATTTTTTGAAACCTTCTTTATAAACTTTAGGATGCTCTTTATAAATTACATCATTTTTTCCAACTATAATTTTATCAATTTTTAAAATATCTGCATGGATATTAAAAACTACTATTACAATTATAGTAAAAACAATAGATAATCTCATAACTTCTTAATATCTAAAAATTAAACTAAATAGCAACTGGTTTTCTAAAGGATGGCCCGTTCCACCTTTAAAATATCCAAAATCAAACTGAAATTTTTCCCACATAATAGACGCACCAAAAGTAGGAGATTTAACATCTCCAGCTTTATCATAATAATAACCCGCTCTTAATGCCATAGATTCACCATACCAAAACTCAGCACCACCAGAAAAAATAGTCTGATCAAATTTTACACCTCTATCTTCTTTGTTACCGAGTCCCACAAGATCAATATCTGAATCAAAAACAGCAGTTAATTTGTAATATTGAGAATTTACAATATCATATCCTATACCAATTTTTAAAGCACGAGGTAGAGGGTCTGCCTGATCGGCATCTATATAAGCCATATTAGGACCTATATTCACAATAGAGGCACCTAATTTCATCCTATGAGTCACCTTATAAGTAATACCCACATCAAAAGCAAAAGATTTTCCCACACCACTACCTTTTTCAGCACCTGCGCCTTGATTTGCAAGATGAGAATGTATGTATTTAAAAGTTCCACCCAAAGCTATATCTCTTGAGAGATAAGTTCCATAAGAAATAGCAAATGCAAGTTCATAACTTGAAAAAGTACCGGTAGGATTTCCAAATTCATCTGTTCCTTCCTGTCTCCCCAATGATAAATATGTGAAATGAGCCGCTACATGGCCAATATCTTTAAGGTTACTTGCCCATGCAAGATAAGAATAATGTAAATCATCAATAAATTGTCTCAACCATGGAGCATACATTAACATCATTTGACTTTTTTCTATATTAACAAGTCCTGATGGATTATAGTAAGCTGATCCAATATCATCTGATAAACCAACAAAAGATCTTCCCAAACCCCATGCTCTTGCACTTGGAGGTATCCTTAAAAATAATGCTGTTGCCTGTCCCTGCGCTTCTATTTTACTAAACATTGCACTTGAGACCAACAAAACTACTATCAATATCTTTGCTCTTAAATGAGAAAACATTTATAATCCTCCTTTTATTTAATCTTTACCATTTTTCCAATTTTTTTAATCTTATTATTACTAACCAGATCTTTTACTACTATAGTGTACAAATAAGTACCATTGTAAACTGGCACTCCGTCCCAATCTTTACCGTCCCAGTAAACTATATTATTACCGGGTGTGCACACTCCTTCGATTCGATTGATCCTCCTTCCGGATAAAGTTAGTATATTAATCGTAAAATTTCCTTCAACATTTGTAAAAAAAATAAATTTTGTATCCTTTCTAAAAGGATTAGGATAATTAAAAATATTATTTAATGCAAGAGGTTTTTCTTTTTGAACAAAAATAGTAAAATTTTCCTCAGCTTGATTATTAAAATTATCGTAACATCTAAAATAAATTGAATGCTTCCCATACTCAAGATCTTTTAACTGATATTCAATCTCACCTTTTTGATAAGAATCATTATTATAATGAAAATAAGAGCCTAAATCAATTCTCATATCTGCCCTATTATCTATCATCATAAAAATTTGATGTCCCGGCTGTCCCGTAATATTAATGCCATTCTCATCATATAATTCTATCCTCAAATTAATAGATTTTGACAACTTAATACCTTCTTTATACGGCAAATTATCAAAAAAAGCATTTATCTGTGGAGATATAGTATCATTAATAACATCAGAATCCCCCTTTAGATATAATCCTGTATGCGCTCCCAAAGCTTCATTTTCATCGCCGGGATTATAAAAAATAATCTTAGCACCTTTTTTATCATAATTAATATCAAGAGGAATTATAGCAGCCCCTCTTAATATGTCACTTACAACAGAAACTTTGCCTTTAAATAAAATATTACCCGGCATTTTATAATTTATATAAAAATCTTTATCTTTTACTTTATAGTTAATATTCTTTTCCGCTCCAATCAATTGAACATAAATATCATTATTGGTATAATGCTGATGAGAATTTTTCAAAGGAATTAAACCCGCAGAAAAGGCAAAGCCTTTTCCCGCAAATAAAGTATCCGAAGATAATTTATTAACATTAACAACGAAATCTGGATCAAATAATTTTATATAAGGATCTCCCAGTAAATTATAATATCTCGAATTATCATTTGCAATTATATATTCTAATTTTGCAAGCTGTAATGCCTTACCAATAGGCCGATTTTGCCCCAGAGCATATTTATAAAACAATCCGTTCAATGCCTCATTAGGACCTGCATTTGTAGCCCGCACAGCTGATATTGCAGCAATAGCACCTGCTTCAGGATTAAGTATCAGTCGTTCTGCAAGACAATAACCATACAACATATCAAATCTACCAACATCACACGCTGATGCATAAAATAAAAAATATTTCCCAAAATTTTTCAAATTTCCAACATCTTCACTACCCTGAAATAATGTTTCAGTAGCAAGACGTTCCCAGCTACCATGCCCCACATAATTAAAAATAATCGCTCCCTTCCCCAATTCATTTATCAAATCAAGCCTTGCATTTCCTTTTAATGCACTTGAATAATTAAGCAAATAAATTTTTTTTTCAATAAGATAATCAGATATATACGGACAAATCAATTGTTCCGTATTTTTAGTATGAAAATCTTCTATGGCACCTGGCCTCTGAACATTTATCTCATCATCAGCAGATAAAATAACATTCTGTCTCCAGAAATCATCTTGTCCTCTTTTCTGAAAATCTATAATCTTATTTACAATAGCTTCCGCCTCATCTTTTGTCAAAACTGGCAACCTACCAATAGCAAGCCGTGGATATTTAGTATTCATTACCCCATTGTCCGG
>Ga0164318_10000146_pt1 | contig 43027 bp, 33 predicted proteins | sample GuaBasSedimGuay9_FD_113734 | JGI IMG/M metagenome (GOLD analysis project Ga0164318, IMG submission 113734) | Subseafloor sediment microbial communities from Guaymas Basin, Gulf of California, Mexico - Guay9, Core 4571-4, 0-3 cm | ecosystem: Environmental > Aquatic > Marine > Hydrothermal vents... | reverse complement strand
ATAATGTTTGTATTTATTTCTAATAAAATCAATGCTTAAATTTACCCTTTCTTCGATACCATAAATAAATATTTTCCCTTTCTTTTCTAAAGGCTCATAATTCCCCAAAATTATTTTGGTAAACTCATTCATTTGTTAATTATTTTCTCTTGCACATAACGATATGGGTCACTTGCCGACATGGAGCAAGGCCGAAGGCCGCAGCGGAATGGCGGTCAAGTGCACCCGCTTGTTGGGCATCAGAATGGAATATCATCATCTAAATTTAAATGTTCTTCTTGATATTTCTCTTGCTCACGTGTCTCCAGCCATCTTTGAATAATGAAAAGGTTAATTGAACCTGCAAGGTTTATTGCAAATTCTGCCAAGCTTCTACTTACAGATGTAATTTCAGGACCTTGACCATGACCTCGCCCTGGTCTATTTCGTTCTTTGACAGCACCGAGAGCAAGTTTTTCAAAGTGTTTAAAGAACTCTTCATAATAATCAGGGATTATAGATGATTTTATTAGATCGGAAAGAAGCCGGCCGAATGTAAGATGCTCTTTAGTTTCAAGAGCAACTTTCATTACACTTTCAACCGACTTATGAGCTTTTATAATAGCATCTTTGGTTTCTCCCGCTTGTAAATCCTGAATAGCTTCTTGAAACTCCTGAAGCGCGCCAAAGGCTCGTCCACTTTTCAATAGACGAAGAGTCTTTGCTTGAACTTCTGCATGAAGGTACTCTGAATCTACCAATATGGCTTCGCCATTAACAAATCGCCATGGCGATCTATTCATTGCAAATGCATCATTCAAATCTTTTTCACATGCATTTGTTGATTTAGGTTCTGCAGCGAACCATGCTTCGATTGCATCAACGACCTCACTTGGATAACCTGACAAAATCAATTGTTTGAAGTCTGCCGGTATTCTTGTATTATCCTCATCAAATGCTAAAATTTCTTCTTTCCCCCAGAATGTCTTTAAAATCTCCTCCGCCTGGTCGAATGTAAAGTTTTCCTCGCCATTCCAGCCACCCCAATCTGAGTACTGTTCTAAGAGACGAGCTATAGTTGTACGAAGACTCTTAGGAAAAGAAAGAGGTAATTTTTTCTCACGAATTGCATCTATATGTCTTTTGCTAAAAAGTATTTTCATATTATTTTGCCCAACGACCAAACTCACCTGCCGCTGTGGAGCGCCAGCGGAATAGCGGTCAGGTGAAGCGATTTGTTATACGCTGTTAGAAATTATTTAGCTATTAATCTTGGAACTAACTCACCAGTTTTAATGTAATATGCCAAGATATGGGCATTTGTATTTGCATCAGCACCAGAAAATATATTCCCAACATTGCATTGCACGGTTATTTGCACTTTGTCACCCATTGGTGTTTTGGTAACATAATATCCAAAATCAACATTAGGGCTTATTGGATTATAGGTTTGTATAACAAAATCAGTTACCGTTTGCAATTTCATTGAACTAAATCTACCGATAAAGCTTTGCGCACGTCCCCAAGCTTCATCTGCTTGACTCTTTGGAATAGTAAACTCAAGGGGGAATGCTTTAGCCTTTTCGAGATACATCTGTTCTTCAGGTGTTAGTTTCAACATCGAAGTTGTAGCACATCCCGTCAACAGGGCTAACACCAGAATAGCCACTGTTACTTCAATAGCATACTTTCTCATTTGATACCTCCTTTTTTGAAATAGCGTATAACATAAGATTAGGTGTACTAATAAAAATAGCAAAGGTTACTCTTCTTGACTACCTAATCTATGTTGCTTCTTAATTGCTAAATATTTACTATTATTAAGTTTAATCATATTTCCACCTTAATTTTCTTCCTTGTATATGTTGCTCATTTTGGCAACCTAAACTAAAAATCAGCAGGGCTTCTTACACCCTTTCCGCCTTGGTTAATCACATGAGTATAAATCATAGTCGTTTCCACATTTTTATATCCTAATAATTCCTGTATTGTTCTAATATCGTAACCTGATTCAAGAAGATGAGTTGCAAAAGAATGTCTGAAAGTATGACAGCTTGCATGTTTGGTAATACCCGCATCTCTAATTGCTTGCTTAACTGCCTTTTGAATAACAGTGTCATACAAATGGTGTCTTCTTTGAACTCCTGATCTTGGGTCGGTTGATATTTTAGTAGCTGGAAAAACATATTGCCATTTCCATTCATATTTTGCATTAGGATACTTTTTCTCTATTGCATAAGGCAAATATACCGCTCCAAATCCATTTTTCAAATCTTCTTCATGTATTTTTTACTTTAATCAAATGTTTCTTTAATGGCTGAACAATTTTCTGAGGTAGCATTGTAGTACGATCTTTTTCCCCTTTCGAATCTCTGACTATTATTTGATTATATCCAAAATCAATATCTTTTACTCTTAGTTCCAAACTTTCTGATAGCCTTAGACCTGAACCATATAAGAGCATTCCGACCAGCCAATGAACACCTTTTAACCTATTTAAAACTTCAATGGCTTCACTTTTTGTGAAAACTACCGGTAGTTTTTTTGGCCTTTTTGACCAGTATATTGAAATTGTATCATTTAATTCTTTTTTCAATACATTTTTATATAGAAAAACAATTGCACATAAGGCTTGATTCTGAGTTGATGCGGAGACTTTTTTATTTTTTGCCAGATGAGTTATAAATTCTCCTATTTCTTTTTCACCCATTTCAACAGGATGCTTTTTGTTATGGAAAAAGATAAACCTTTTTATCCAATTGATGTAAGATTCTTCTGTTCTCAAGCTGTAATGCTTGATCCGAATAACTTGTCTTACTTGGTCTAATAATTTAGGTTTATTCTCTGTCATATAATCATAATCCTTTTACTTCTCCAAAATCTTACCGATAACTTTATTGTTTTTACCAGTCTCAATCCTAACAGCAGAATGTTTCCCTTCCATTGTCATTTTATAAATATAGTATAATACCTTTTTTTAATATAAAGTAAAGAAAATAAAAAGTCAAAATATTTTTTAAAAAAATTTTGGCAATAATCGTAGATAATGAACTTGACAAATACTTTAATTTTTGATATAATTTGCTTAAAGGGGATACCTTCTCTATTATATTCCCAATTTTCATAAAACTTTTCATTGACATGATAAAAAAGATATAATAAATTTCATTCTCGAGCAGCTAAAAAAACAAAAAACTCAGGAGAGAAAATATGAAAATAAGTATAGCTACATTATTCATTGCTCTAATAACCCATTTAACAATCTTTGCTAATAAAGATACAATAGAACTACCACCTAATAGAATAGAAGTATATTATCTACATGGTACTTTCAGATGTGAAGCCTGTCTCACTGTAGAAAACCTAACAAAAGCTGCAATCTTTAGCGGCAAAGGAAAAAATTTATATTCAAATACAGAAATAGAAGTAAAACCACAATATGAAAAATTAATAAGAAAAAATATTATAACCTTTAAATCTATAAATACAGATGAAGAAAAAAACGCCCATTTTCTCAAGGATTTTAATACAGAATCTCAAATTCCAGTTATTGTTTTGATAAAAAACAACAAAATTATAAAAATTAAAATATTGGAAGATGTCTGGAAAATGCTCGATTATAATGACAAAATTATAAATTTTATTCAAGCTAATATAAATGATTTTTTAAAAATATTAAACTCTAAGTAAATATAAGTTATAAAATACATTATACTTCTATTAACAAAAAGTTAAAGCTTAATTGACAAAATAATTTTAAGATTTTATCTTACAAAATCAACAATAAAATATAAATTCTAATTTTTTAGGAACTTTATTTAAAAAAAAACATTAAAAAAAGAAAAAAAGAAAGGATTATATGGAAACAGGAATTATAACTCAATTATTAAATGAAAAATTAGCAAAAGTAAAAATATTAGAAGCAGAAGCTTGTTCAACATGTAAAAACAAGTCTTCATGCTCATTATTAGGAGATAGCATTGAATTAATAGCAATTAACAAAATAAACGCAAAACCGGGTAACAAAATACTCCTTGAATTTAATGAAAATAAAAAAATATATTTATCAGCTTTATTTTTTATATTGCCTATCATATTTCTAATAGGTGGTTATTTTGTTGGAGAATATTTTAAAGAATTATATAACAAACATTGGCTATTACCTGTAATTACATTAGTATCTTTTCTTTTATCTTTTGTGTTTGTAAAAATTATTAGCAAAATTCATGAAAAAAATGATAAATTTTACCCTGTTATTATAGATTTTGCCAAAGATTAAAATAATCTATTATTTATAAATAAATTTTTTAGATTATCTTCAAAATAAATAATATCTTCTTTTTTATAATCTTTTGGTAGCAACAAATTATGTGCCCATTTAAAATCTGTTTTACCGGTACTAAACAACATATAAAAATAAATTTGCTCATATTTAACTCTATTTTTCAATACAGAAAAACACGGAGATTCTTCTATACCATATTCTCGTGCCTTCATCTCTAAAATTTTATCTCTTAAAGCCAGTTGAATAGCTCTATTCAAACCAGTTATATTTTGATAATATTTTGGAATTGTTGACAATCTATTAATAAACTCATCAAAATATAAAGTCAACCGACCATTATCAACAAAAGCAATAATTTGATGAAATCTACTATTTTTATCAATACTAATTTCTAAATTCTTTTCAATATCATTTTTATACTCACTCCATAGTAATCTTGCTTTTTTTAAAAAAATAACAGGCTTATTCTCAAGCAATATTTCTCTAATCTTTTTCAAAGCATAATAATCAAATCTTTTAAACATATCAATCTTTTTTATATCTTCTATTGTTTTATACTTATCAGTCTGAGCAATATTAATGCTATCTTTTATAGAATCAACTTTAAAAATATAATATCCATATGTAGAATTTATAAATCCTGAAACCTCTCCGGGCTGCAATTTATAAAATACATCTTCTACTTCATATTCTATATTTTTCCATGGAAGTTTCAAATACTCGGCATAAATGCCTCTATGTTTTATTTTATTAAATTTAGCAAAATAAAAATCAAAATTATTTATAATACTATCTTTCTTCTTAAAAATTAGAAGAGAATCAAAAGAAATTATCCTTCTAATATAAAATATTTTACTATAACGTTTTAAAATCTGGTTTAATCTTTTTTTATCAGGAGGAGCAAGAGTATCAAGTATAATAGATTTAAGATATTTTTCTCTTAACAACTTACCATATTCTATATCTATATTCCTTACAACAGAAGATATTGTATCTATATTTTTTTGTAACCCAATTTGTGCAATTAATGTTTGTTCAATAAGCCGTTGAGCAAAATCTTTTCTTGCCTGTAAATTATCATATTTATAATTAATCAAAAAATTTTTACTATAATATTTCTCAAATTCACAAAGATAAATATTTATATTTTTATATTTCGCAACTATTTTCGTTTTTTTTGTTTTATCACTGCAAAACAAAAAAATCAATATAAAAAAGCCAATGAAAATTTTTCTCATCAAAAATTTATACCAAAAGTAAAATATTGCACATAATCAAGAAAACCACGATCACTATAAGCATAATCAAAAAAGAACTTTTTAAGATGTAAACCAGCACCGAAATTTATTCTACCTTCAGCATCTGTTAAAAATAATTGTCTCATACCAACTCTTAAATAATACTTATCCATAAGAATATATTCTGCTCCAATATTAACATAATTATAATTAGAATTAGGAAAAACAGCATCCGCCAATAAGTAGACTTTATTAGACAAAGATTTAAAAACTACAAAATTTGTACCAAAACGTAAAGTTACCGGAAGATCCCACGATTTGGTATATTGATATACCACAATAGCATCATTATTACCATTAACACGCGGATCTGGATCCCATCTACCTGCAAGGTCAGGTCCATCCATTCTCATTTCAGTACCAATATTAGTTATACTAAATCCTATAGATAATGGGTCATAAGGAGTATGGAAAGTAAGTCCCACATCAGAAGCAATAGCACTTGCACTGGTATTCATAATCGTTGATTTTATATATTTAAATGTTGCGCCTATATTAAATCTATCAGTTAAAGATCTGCCATAAGTCAAGCCAAATACTATATCAGAAACTGTATATTTAGCACCAATTCCATTGGGACGTTCTTCTGTTGTTATTTCAATCTGTCCAGAATTCATAGAATTAAAAAAACATCCAACATTTCCTATATTTCCCAAATTTATAACAGAAGTGCCATAATCAAATTTAATCCCTGCAAACCATTGAACATGGTTCAGTACAATTTGGTTAGAAGGAATAAAACAAATAATTGCTGGGTTATAATACATCCCTGATGCATCCACACCTGATGCAACACTTGCTTCACCCAAAGCAACAGTCCTTGCTGAAACTCCAACAAGAAGAAAATTCGCTGCAGTTGTACCAACTTTAGATTGAGAAAAAACGTTTATATTTAATATAAACAAAATCACTACTACTAATATTTTTTTCATACTACCATCCTCTTTAATTAATAATAGCAAATTTACCAACTTTACTACCAATCCCCGGAGCCTCAATATGATAAATATAAAGCCCAAACGAAACTTCAAGCCCATCTTTAGTCAATAAATCCCACCGTTCTACTCCAGAACCATCAACTGCACTATTATGTTCTAATTTTCTAACAAGATCCCCATTAATTGTATAAATTCTTATTGTACATCTCGCAGGTAAATTTATAAATCTAATAAATCTTTCACCTCTACCTCTAAAAGAAGATTGCTGCTCAAGTATGGAAGATACAACATAAGGATTTGGCACAACTCTAACTTTATTTAAGATATTTGAATTGGCACTGGTAAGCAAACTATCTTTCTTAGAATTTATATAAAAAGTGTCTATTTCAGAAAAAGGAATTCTATTAAATACATAAAATTTATCTCCTGCTTTTGGCCAAACAATTTCAGAATCCGGTAGTTCCTCATAAGTGCCATCTTCAAAATAACGACGAGGGCGTCTAAATTGTATATACCATGTAGATAAAAATTTATTATCTGATTTTACGTGTTCTTTCTTTAAAATAGTAATTTTCTCAGCAGGATCTATCCTACCATTAATATATCTAAATCTTTCAGAAAATCTAAAATCTAAAGGCCTATTTGTTTTATATTCATAAACTTTAAAACTAACAGGCACTAATTTTAAAGTATCTCTAACACGATCAGTTAAAAATGCAGTATCAACAATCTCTCCAGAATCAGCAATTTCAATTACAAAAGATAATGGTTCAAATATACTATCTGTGCTTATATAAAAATCTATATTAGATTCGCAACCATCACTCCATCCAGAATATTTATTAATAGAATCTTTATCAGGGAATTGGTTATTAAATTTTAATACGAATCCTTCTTCGGGAAATTCCTGGATCCAATATCTTTTATAATTATGAGTCAATAAATCCTCTGGCACAGGGTAATTCAAAGCAACAGTATCGTCATTAGTTGTATTAATTACAGAATAAGAAATTGTTTCATATTCTAAATCTGTATGTTCATTTGTTCTTGATTTAAATGTTACCATATATTTTGCATTTTTTAATAATTTTGATGTTAAGACTTCAACAGATAAAGAACCTGTTGCAAGGCCTGTTGCATTTGTAATTTCGCCAGAATCACATGAACCAGGAATAATATTTGAATTATTTGGTTGAGGAGTAACAATTGCACAATTTCTATCAACTCTTGTGATAATTCCATTATTTTTAATAATTGCTGCCGGACACTCAGAAGGAGTTACCGGAAATAATAATGAATCATCGGACCATCCATGTTGATAAAAATCAAAATCCCATCCTTTATCATAAGCAGTCAAAGCATAGTAATAAGTTCTACCATTTATAACATCCGTATCAATATAATAATGTTTAAGCCCAGTATCATCTCCCATGTAAAAATGAATACCTGTAGGATTTCCAATCTCTTCTCCAAATGATAATGGGTGTTCACCTTTTAATCCATCAATTAGATCATATTGCACAATAGGCTTTTTAAAAGTAGGATTACCATACATATCTGTTATTTCAATAGGATCTAAAAAGTTTGGATCCGTTGATTTATATAATCTATATCCTTCAAAATCCATTCCATATATAGGATCACGGCTTTTTTCAGAAATATTATCCCAGGTTAAGATAACCTTCCCGTCTTCTGCTACAGCTTTCAAGGTAGGCTGTAGAGGCGGCCTTGCGAATTTATAATTAGAATCATATATTTTTTGAGCAACTGTAGCATTTTGCAATAATGATTTTTCATTTAAACCAAAAACCCAACAAGTTGAAAACCTTTCAGTTTCACGAGAAAATAAATTAAATGGTCCACTACCAAAAATCCAAATTTGATTAACATTTTGCTGAGGTACTGTAAAGTATCCCGGCATAATTCTCAACCACATATCATCTTCTTCAGAAATTTTGACAGCACCGTATAAAGGAGCAGTAAAACTTGTTAAGCCGATCTGGTCAGATTCATCTTTATCAACTTTACCAAAATTAGGCTCACCTTGATCCGGTACTCCATTACCTTCTGTACCATCGGGGTCGGGACCTTTATAACCTTCTGTTAAAGAATCTGCACCATCTGATCCCACATCATCAATAGTATAATCCCAATCCATATCCTCATCACCTGTAAACCATACTCCCTTTTTATAAGCCGGTCTTTTTTCAATAGGACCATAAAATTTCTCAAATTTGTCTACATCATAATGAGCCTGGACATAAGCCATAATTTCATTTTGACCTACAATTTTAATACCGGCCGGATTATCTCTTTTCTCATCAATAATACCATCATTATCATTATCCTTCTCATCCTGATCTATTCCGGGAGATTCTAAAAACTTCCATCCCATATATCCAGGAGGAATATCTCTATATTTCCAATCATTAACAGGAGTTCCATTATGATCCCATCCATAAACCATATTCAAATCACGCTTAAAAGCTGCATCATCATCAATAGTACCACGGCCGCCCATACCAATATCACCATATCCTCCAAAAAAAATACTATCTTTTTCAACATCATAGTTATGATCTCCCGCATTAGAAACCTGAAAATGCTGAAAAACTATATCTTTTGCTAAAGGATGAGACCATTGAAAAAGTCTGGTTTCTATTTGCAAGCCAATTCCACGCCTTGTGGAATCATTATTATAAGGATAAAAATTATATTCCTTATCCCAAACATCATCCATAACATAAACTACTTCCTGATCTGCATTAAACTGATTAAAACCAAAATAACCATTCCAGCCACCATCAAAAGTCCCTTCATGTCCGGGCCAAACATAAGGCCATGATTCTGGATTTAGAGAATTGGCAATCTCGTCCTGGCCTTGTTCACTATTAAAATATCCAGGTAAAGGATGAAAATTATATAAAATATTTGTTATTGGATCCATCTTATTATCTGTACCACCACCATCAGTATATCCATCAGAAATAAGATGAACTTCATTTCCATATATATCAACCACTTTTGCAGCTATAAAACCAGTCATTTCAAATATATGATCATGCCCTGTTCCTCTCGGCCAAACTCCACCAATAGGACTGGCATTTGCTCTTCCAACAGTGCCAAAATTAGTAATATCAGTCTCTACCTGATTTGCATTTATCACCATCGATCGTCGTAATGTGGGATCCGATTTGTTGGGATCAATATAAATTCCAGATTGCTGAGCATTTATTACTAAATATATCAGAAAAATAAAAGAAACAATTACTCTATATTTCATAATATTTACCTACCTTTTTTAGAATGAAACTCTCATACCAATTTTTACTTCCCGCGGTCTTGGTTGTAAAGTTGGATTCAATAAATATTGATATCTTGTATTAACTAAATCTAAACCATTTTGATGATGAGCTTCTAAATCTAATGGATCAATCTGTGGTAAAAATTCTTCTCTATATTTATCAAATAAATTTTCAATTTTTGTATATATCTGAAAATTATATTTAAATAATTTAAAATTCCTGAAAATATTTAAATCTAATTCAAAATCTCCTTTATGTCTTCCCATATTCCTTAATTCCACATAACCTGAAGGAGTAAAAGGATAACCAGAATTAAATTTCCCAATTATACTCATTCCCCATATTTTCGTTCTATAATTAAAATAAAAATTTAAAACATGCCTCAAATCCCAATCTAAAGGACTGAGAAACCTTGCACTCTCATTTCTGCCAGCAGCATCCCATAATTCCTGCTGCGGATCACTTGCAATACCTTTTGCAACCTGATATGTATAATCAATACTTCCAGAAAAACCCGACGATGGATCACTGATAGTTGTAGAAATACTTATTCCCATAACATTTCCATAATCATCATTAACATATCGGCCATAAATTATATCATTCTGATAAGCTACATGTAAATCTGTGCCTAATAAATTTCTCACATCTCTATAATATATTGTAATATCTGATGCAAGAAAATCTGTCAATTGCTGTTGTAATCCTAATTCATACATATCAGTTCTTTGTGCATCTAAATCAGCATTCCCGATTAAGCTACCATAAGTACCTGCAATCTCAAATTCCGAATTAGAATATAATCTGCCAAATTCTGGTATCTGAAAAAATTGGCCAAAAGAAGCATGGAATACTCCTCTATCAGTTATAGGAAAAGCAAAACCTAACCTTGGTGAAATCTGCATTTTAGGATCAACTTTTTTATACGCTTCATTATAACTCCTTGGATAAAACTTATTAGCCGGATCTCTTAAATCTGTAGGAACAACAAAATTAGCATCAAAATAATCAAATCGCACTCCAATATTAACAATCAAATCCTTAAACTCTATTTTATCCTGAATATAATATGCAACTTCTACTGGTTCATGATTATATTTATTATGCAAAAGAGATGTTAAAGGCGGTATATGACTTTTAAAATCTCCCCAAACAGAAGGATTAACATCTATTGAAAAATATTCATATTTAAGCTTATGCCTTCTATATTCAAAACCTGTCTTTAGTAAATTAAATTTATTAACTTGCCCTGTAAAATCATATTTAATTGTATAAGTATAACTTTTTCTATAAACATGATTGGGATCTACACCTCCTGTGGAAAATACAAACTGAGGTTGAATACCTCTTTTATAAATATATCGATACCTTTCATCATAAGGATTTTTATAAACATATCTTTTATAATCTGTTACATAATAACCAATATTCAAATTATAAAAATATCGAGGACTTAAAGAATGTTCAATTTTAACCATATTATTGTAAGAAGTTGAGAAATATTCAGGCAAATAATATGGATTATAATGATAAAAATGATTATAATTCTTCCAGTTACTTTTATTAAATATTAAACTATATGTTAACTTTATATTATCCGTCAATCTATAAGTTAATTTAGAAAGAGATGAAATGCTTTTCTCCCAATTCATAGGAACAGCCGAAGAATCTCCACTTTTTTCTATATAATACTGTGATGGATCAGTTGCTTTAAAAGAAGAAGAATCAGAGGGTAAAAATACCTCTCTCCCGTATAGCCAATTATCTAAATCACTAATCTTACCAGAAATAAAAAACTTTAATCTTTTAGTAAATAAAGGACCACTAATATTTGCTTCTATATATTTTTGAGTAAATGGGTCTATATCATCTATATTATAAAAAATATCATTATGTGTGGATACAAAATCCCCTGTATACAAATTAATATTACCTGATAATTCATCGGTTCCATCTCTTGTTACAATATTTATAATACCAGACATTGCCTGTCCATATTCAGCATTAAAAGTACCACTAATCACTTCAAGCTCTGAAATGGCATTATTTTCTACAGGCACAGCAAGAGAATTTGAAAACGGATTAGTAACAGGCACACCATCAACATAATACTGCACTTCCGATGACCTGCCACCTCTAATATGAATATCACCACCTATTCCTTTTGTAATCCCAGCCTTTAATTCCACAATATCTGAAAAACTTTCAACAGGCATATTGGAAATATCATCTCCTGAAACTTTTGCAGAACTGGAAGTCCTATCCAATACAACCATATTTTTAGTAGCAGTTATAACTACCTCTTCTCCTTTTATCGATTCCGGGGTTAAAGAAAAATTAAGTGTTAATGTTCTATCAACTGCTACCTCTATAGGACTTTGCTTAATTGTTTTATATCCTATAAAAGAGACCTGGATAACATATCTTCCTGGTGGAACATTTATTATAAAATATTCTCCTTTAACGTCTGAAACAGCGCCATAAGGAGATGATAAAGGTATTTTTTTATTATTTTCAATTTTATGTATTAATACTATCTGAGCATAAGGCAAAGGTTCACCTGTTTCAGCATCTACAATTTTTCCTGCAATCTTTCCAGTAGTGCCCGCAAATAAACTCCCTCCTATCAAAAAAAATAATAATCCCAAAATCTTTTTCATAAATACTCCTATTTAGAAGATAAATAAGTTGAACGAGTTAGACTCTCTGAGGAATGCGGTAACTTAAAAAAATCATCATAAATAATACCTGCTACTCCTAAAATAGCACCTTTATCTTTTAAAGAATCTTCTTTAACATCAACATGCTCAATTGGAGCTCTTAATAATCCCTTATGTATTCTCTCAAGTAATGCTTCTTTAAAAACTGAAGATTTTTCAAAAAGAGTACCTGACAATATTAAAACCGGAGGGTTTATTATCAATAACATATTATAACAAATACTGGCTAAATACTCTCCAAATTTCTTTAAAACATAAAAAGCCAACTTGTCTCCGTTTTCTCCTGCCTGGATAATTTCCTCTACAGTAGAATTTTTTTTCAAACTTGTCTCTAATCCTTTATCTATGCCTCTATTAATAGATTTAATCAAATTATTATGCGATAAAATATCACCCCAATCCTTGCAATCTTCTCCAACTATTATAGGCCTGAGTTCTTTTTTAGGAATATTTTCATTATAACCAATTTCTCCTGCACTTGAAAAATACCCCCTCACAAGTCCATTATTTAAAATAATCCCTGAGCCTATACCATCTCCAATACTAACAACAACTACATCTGTATATTCTTTTGCAATGCCATAATGAAATTCTCCAATTGTTAATGCTTTTATATTATTTTCTAAAAAAACAGGTAAATCAAAAACTTTCTTTAAATAATCAGCAATAGGATATAATTTCCATTTCTTTAATACTGCTACCTCCCTTACATACCCTTGCTTATATTCAATAATACCTGGTAATGCAATGCCAATACCCAATATTTGATCTTTAGAAACATTATTCCTTTCTATCATTTGAGAAATTTGATCGGCTATTTCTTTTAATACATCAACTGGCTCTGCATCACAATCATTTTCCATTTCTAAATAATCTCTTATTTCTGCTACTATATTAATTAAAGCAACTTTAATAAAATCCTTTTCTATTTCAACAGAAATAGCATTTAGTGCATTAGGTTTTACAGATAATAGTACCTCTTTACGTCCACCTTTTGATGTCGAATCTCCTTTGCCTACCTCCTGCAATAATCCTAATTCCATTAATCTCTGAGTTATACCAGTTACTGCTGCACGCGACAAATTTAACATTTTTGCAAGACTTGCTCTTGAAATAGGTTGATTGTCCAAAATTGCTTTCAATACTCTTATCTTATTAACTTCTCTAACATTAATCATAAAAACATCCTTTATTTATAAAATTAAACAGTTAGTTAATTACTTTAATAAATTAAAAAAAATATTTTATTTTGTCAACAGATTTTATATATTTAGTATATATAAAAATTTTTCTATGTCAATAGCTAAAAATATTTTATTCCTATCAAATTTACTTCAACCACAGTAAAACTATAAATTAAATTTTACTTAGTGCTACCAAATTTCAGCAAGATTATTACTTAATTTCACCCATATTCCCACCAACTTTATTTTTATTATTTGAAATAATCTCCACTGGAAAAGGCTGAGTAACAGATCCAGTATATACAGAAACATGTGGAAAAGGAATTTCAATTCCTTCTTCATCGAAACGTTTTTTGATTTCTTCTATTAAAATATTTTTTAGTTTAAACCAATCATCTTTTAATGCCCAAACAAGAAGTAATAAATCCACTGAAGAATTACCAAACCCTACAACTACAACAACAGGTTCAGGCTCATTTAAACACAAAGGTTCATTTTTTGCAATACCTAATAAAATATCTCTTACTTTTTCAATATCTTCTTTATAAGCAATGCCAATAGGTATATCAACCCTTCTTATTGGAAATTTTGTTATATTAATTAATTCATTTTTAATAAGAGTCTCATTTGGTATGCGAATAAATTTATTATCAAAAGTCCTCAACTTAATAGATAACATATCAATGGAAAGCACAACACCCGTTTTACCTGCAACAGTTATAACATCATTTACTTCAAAAGGTTTTTCAGCTATCAGAAAAAAACCACTAATGATATTCGAAACACTTGTCTGAGCAGCAAAACCAATTGCAATACCAACAACCCCTGCAGCACCTAAAAGAGTTGTTAACTTAAATCCCAGCTCCCGCAAAACAGTTGTTAACAAAATAAAAAGTCCTGTATATAAAATTATTTTGCTAACAATAAGCCCCATCTGTGCAGAAAATTTCTTTTCAACAGTTTTACGTGTTATTTTAGTTATCCACAACAATGCAAAAAAACCAATTATTATTATAACCAAAATCTTCAAAAATGAATAAATCTGTACCATTTTTAAATTATAAAAAATATCCATACTCCACCTACCTGTTTAAGGGAATATTAAAAAAATTCTTTACTATAAAAGAATCAAATGTTCTTACAAATCTTTTATTTGTTTGCTTTTTCCTTGGTTCACAAATCTTTTTAGCTCCTATAAACTCTTTAAGAACATGCCCTTTACATTCAACAAAACTGACATCATTTTGACCTTTATAAGAAATTAATATTTCATCACTCCATAATTCATTATTATGAATAAATAAAACAGAATTTTCAACTGGAATTAAAAATTTCTTAACTAATAAATTTTCATTAGATATATTTTTTAATGTTACTGGACAGGTTGCCATATAAGGAATATGAGAATATTCTTCTATTCCAAAATTAACTTCAGACATTAACCAATAACAAACCTGGCCTTCAATAGGAGTGCCAAACCAGGTATTAGATAAAATAAAAGAAGGAATTTCTACCAATTTAGCCTTATTATTTCCCACAGTACTTATACATATCCATAAAGGGACATCTATATAAATCCTTTTTTTTATCCCCGGCGGAAGATAAAAAGGACGCTTTACTTTTATTACTAAGCTCCGATCAGGCATTGCTGGGGATAATTCTATTGACTCGCTCTTACCTTTAATAACATAATGAGACCATCCTTCATCATCCGGAACTATATTTTCATTATCTATTTTATTATTACTATTACTATAAAACCATTTTATATAAATATTATCTTCTTCTCTTTTTAACCAAATATTACAATTTCCAACTCTCCAAAAATAAATCTGATTATCAACAATATCAAAGCTCCCCCAAATATTGGAAGGAATAATAACATTATTTTTAGTTATTTTTTCCATAATAATACACGCCTCCTCCTTACTATTTATAAAAAATTCTTATTTAATATCACAATAATTAATACTTAATTCCAAATTAGTTAATCTTTTATTTAAAAACATTCTTAACTCCGAATATACAAACCAACCAAACAATCTTATCAACTTCTCATCAAAAAGAGTACTCAAAAATATTACATTAATATGCACACATTACCCTTGCTACAAGGACATCATCATTTTTAACCATAAAAAACATTTATTAAAATTTAAGATACTGTTTTTAATACTCTGTCAATAATCAATATTCCATAGCTATTCATCCAATAATTATCAAATATCATAAGCAAAAAAAAAATTAAACTTATCAATATCAGCCTTGATAAAAAAATTATGCTTCGATTTATCACTATAGCTTTCAAAATCATGAATATGGGTTTAAAACTCAATTGTTAATTCTTTTCAGAACATATTCCAAAACATACTATCTTTATAAAAAAGACACTATTCGTAAAATCTAAAACGAAACAATTGCTTTAATAATCTTTTAAAAAATCACCTGCTAACACAATTTCCCGCCACAACACTAAAATTTTTTACCACAGCTCTATCTAAAATATAAAGGGTATATAAAAAATAATCAACTTCTATTTTTATCCCTAAAAAAATTAATAATTTCTTCTAAAAATTTTATTCTTTTACTCACTTCAATCTCTTGAACAAAATAATAATTTAAATATTCATCATTATAAATTTTCACAATCTGCTCATTATCAGAAAGCTCATATAATAGAATATTTATATCAGGTTTTGCCATTATCTCTATGCTCATTTCCTTGATTTTAAAATTTTCTTTAGAATATGTCTCAATAGTAAATTTCAATTTTTTATCAATAAAAGAATGTAAATATAAACTTCTATTTTTACCAGAGACAATATAATCATTAAAAGCAGACTTAACAAGCCAGAATGACAACTTTGGCTCTAACATAAAATCAATTACAGACCAGCTTACCACAGGCCAGCAATCATTAAGCTGCCATATCAAAGCCCCTTTAGCGCCATTTAATCTGAAAGACTCAATAGCATATTTTAAAATGAACCCCTGAAAAATTTGCGTTAATTTACTATATTCCTCAAAATTTGTATATCTCAATTTATTAATTTCAAGATAATAAGCTATCCTTTGTTGACCGTCGATATGTTTATTATGCAATAATAAATAATAATCAAAAGGATATCTTTGCCTCCCCGAAGGAAATATAAAATCTAATGTTTTATCAGAAGGCAAAGCTTGCATACCAAATTCACTAACAAATAACGGTTTGAATTTATCAAAAATATCATAATTTTTAAACTTATGCCAAAAATCCCATATATGAATATCTCCTCTATCCTGAGAATTAGGTTTCTCTTCTCTCCCCCAGGGAGAACTTCTCCAATAAGGAATATTAGGCGCATATTCTTTTACCTGTTCAGGTAAAATTTTACTAAAAATAATAGCTCCTTTCATAGACCTTCTATTATAATTTTTATAAATCCATTCATTCTCATTATTACCGCATAAAAGCACCAAATTTGCATAATTCCTTAATTGAATAAGTTGCATTTCTGTTTCTTTTTTTATTTCCTCAATAAATTCTTTATGTTCTGGATATTCTGCACATGTAAATGGAAAATCCTGCCATATCATAATACCTCTTTTAGCAGATTCTTCATAAAAAAATTCATTTTCATATAACCCACCGCCCCAAATTCTCAACATATTAGCTCTACTTTCTACAACATAATCAAAAAGCTTCATAATTCTTTCTTTATTATATATATTTGTTAAAAAAGAATGTATTGGTATCCAATTATAACCTTTAGCCCAAATATCAATTCCATTTATTTTAAAATAAAAATGATTTTCATTATCTACCAACTCTTTAGTTAAAATACCAACTTTTTTCCTGGAAATAATATCTTCTTCTCCATCATTATATTCAATAATCAAATCATACAAATACGGTTCTCCATACCCCATAGGAAACCATAATTTAGGATTTTTAATTTGCAATTCCCATCTTATGGACTGTTTAACTTCATTTATTAGAAACTCTCCTGTATATCCCGCAATTGTAAGCTTTACCTTACTTTCTTTTTCAACATGAAAATTTAAAATAATCAAAACTTTTGCTACCCCTTCACTGATTGAAAGTGTCTGAAAATAAAAATCTTTCAAATATACAAAATTATAAGAAACATCTTCTATTTTATATATCAAAAAGTCTGGCAAATAAGGCCCCCAATCCCATCCATAAGCAAATTGAGGTTTACGTATAAAAGGTCTTACTGATGAAATTTCACTAAAAACAAATCCATATTTTAAAATATCTTCTTGAACTATATCTGTAGGTGGTATAAAATTTATTTCTATCTCGTTATAACCATTATCTACTGGATTATAATCAAAAATATAATCTATAAACTCATTTCGTATATCATATTTTCTATTATTTATAAAAATTTTGGCATAAGGGGAGGACTGAATCTTTATTCTATTATGTAATTTTTTCTTTTTATTGCGAAATCTAATCTTTACATCCCATGTTTTATTTCCTACCCACATATACTTAGATTCATTATCAAATTTTAAAGGATCTTCTATAATACCCTTTTTAACAAGCTCCTCATAAATTGAAACAGGAGGACTTGATATATTAATCCAATCATTGTCAATCTTCAATAATGTTTCTTTTATTTCCATTAGTTATCCCTTCCTTATTCTATAAAAAAATCAATATCTGCAATTGCCAATGATATATTTTCATCACACCCAGAATAATAAATATAAACTTTATCTTCAATCCTTATTGCACCACATAAAAAAATAGTATCTCCAAAAAAACCTTCCCTTTCGTAAATAGTTTCTGGTTTTAAAATAGGCATTTGACTTCTTTTCAAAATAACACCCGGATCGTCTTTATCAAGTAAAAAATAGCCAAGAGAATATGTATCATTCTGACTCACTCCATGATAAATTTCTACCCATCCTTTCTCTGTTAAAAAAGGAACAGCACTTGCACCTATTTTTTTATTTTCCCAGTGATTTTTCGTAGAAGAAGCAAAAAATCTATGTCCACCCCAGAATTTCAAATCATGAGAATATGACAACCACATAAAAGAATCAAATACTGACATAGGTCTTGTAAAAGCAACATATTTATTATTTATCTTTTCAGGAAAAATAACAACATCCTTATTATCAGGTAATAAAATAATCCCATGTTTTTTAAAATTTATGAAATCTCTGGTTTCCATTAGCGCCACTGCCATACCATATCTATTAACTGCTGTATAAGTTATATAATATCTATCATCAATAAATGTAATGCGAGGATCTTCAATACCAAATTCTTCATACCATTGATCAGGAAAAATATATGGCATTTTATTATATAACTTAAAATTATAACCGTCTTCACTATAAAAAATCTTAAAATGAGAGATTGAAGTTAATAATAATCCATGTGTTGTAACTATTGTACGCGGATCAGTATCATCTAAAACATATTCTCTACTTATTTTGTCAACTTCTATCTTATTCCTCAAATCATTATATTTTGCAAAATAATAATAATTTTCATCTTTCAATATCTTTGGTGACTCTGCTACTCTTGCAATTAAAAAGTACTTATTATCATAATGAGCAGCCCCTGCATTAAATACCCCTATTACTTTTAATTTTTCTGAAGAAGATTCAATATCCTGTGGAACGATAATCGGATTTTTTTCATATCTTTTCATAATATATCCTTCCTATTATTGATGTTCAATACCTGGAACATTTGATTTATTATCAAGTCGTTTAAAAAAATCAAATTTATTGCCTTTTAATTCAACATATCTTAAATCATTATCAGAAAATTTAAAAAAATATTTATTCTCATAATAACTATATAACTTACAATTGGAAAAATACCTTACATTTCTATCTTTTAAAATCAACAAAGACATTAATCCTTCAATAGTAGATTCTGCGCCCGAATTTTTATTATATTTATTATTACCATCAATACCATCATATATTATACCTGTATTTTCATTATACATGATTTGATTTGCCTTATTATTTCCAAAAAACCACGACAAAACTATTCCGGTCCATACATCTCCATCAATTATATATCTTTTTAAAATGTAAAAACCATTAGCAACATTTCTGATATTATATGCTATTTGTGGAAAATCTATCCATTCTTTCTTTTCTCTATCATAAAATGCTGGAAAACCTTTTATTGCCCAATATTTGTAAAAATCTGCATAGTTCATCAACCTATTTATCCAATCCATTCTATATAAAAATAATGAAGCCTGAGCTATTGCATAAAACTGCCCGTTACCCCACGCATGCCATATATTCTGCGGATAAGGTAGAAAAAAGATATAACCCTCTTTAGTAGTATCAGACATCAAAAATAAACCCTCAACAAATTTTTCTATATAATCCTTTATTTTATTATCCTGTTTATTTTTATAAATAAAGGTCAACCCCAAAACCAATTCTGATGTAGCATCGGCAGCATATTTGTTTACAAGCCATAAAGGATAATCTTTATTATTAATAGAAATCTTATGGGGATAATTGCTGATTAAAGTATCTATTTGAGAAATAGATCTATAAAATAAACTGTCCAATTTACCATAATATTGTTCAGGTAAAGCATCGTAAGCCTCGCCTATTGCCCATATAGCTCGTGCGGACCAAAAACCAAATGATTTTATGGAAGTATTACCCGTTTTATTAATACTAAAATCTTCATAAACAAAATTATAAAACTCACCATCATCTGTCTGCATATAACGTAAAAAATTTAACATATAAATAATATGATTTAATAATTCTTCATCTTTTGAATCCTTATAAACTCTACATAATAGCACAATAGCTCGTGCAACATCATCTACGCAAGTGATACCCTCTCCCGATGCACCCACAGACTTATAATTAGGATAGTCAGAATAGATATAAATAAACTCTAATGTATCGTTATTAATAACTCTCCTTTCAGTAAGATCAAAAAAGTGTCTTAAATTTATCTGAAAGGCAAATGAAGTAAATTGTATAAAAACTAATAACAAAATAATCTTCTTCATTCTTTCATTCCTGTGTGAGCAATACTTGAAATAAAATATTTCTGAAAAAATGCATAAACAACAATAACTGGCAAAGCAAGCAAAAATGCAGCAGCAAGTTTTGGCCCTATAGATTGTGCCGCGCCACCTGTTGCAAATAATGTAACCATCTGAGGCATTGTCATCAATGTTTTTTCCCTAATTACAATCAAGGGCCACAAAACATCATTCCATATACCCATAAAAGTTATAATACTTACAGTTATTACAACCGGTTTCGATATAGGGATCAATATACCAAAAATTATTCTTAAATGAGAACATCCGTCTATTCTTGCAGCATCAATTAAAGATTGTGGAATACTTGTAAAAAACTGCTTATACATTAAAATTGCAAATATAGAAGACATTCCGGGAAGTATTAAAGCAAGATAGGTATCAGTTAGCCTAATTTTTACAATAAAAACATATAATGGAATAAGTAAAATATGAAAAGGCAACATCATTGAAAATAGCATCAATGCTAAAATTAATTTTCTCCCTTTAAAATCCATTCTACTTAAAACATATCCTGCAATTGCCCCAATAACATTAACAGAAAAAGTAACTACTCCAGAAACAAATAAGCTATTTAAAAATGCTCTCATAATAGGTATTTTAGAAAAAACAATCTTATAAGAATCTAATGAAAGATGAGATGGTATTAATGCTATATTTGTCAATTCTGCTTCAGGTTTTATTGTTGCAAAAAACATCCATATAAACGGGTATGCAAAAAAGATTGAACTAATAAAAATAACAGAATATAAAATAAATTTTTTCATTAATTTTCCTTTTCAATAATCTTTTTTTGAACAGTCACAATAAAAAACAGAATTATAGCAAAAGAAAACGCTAATGTAGCAGCATAACCCAATCTATTAAAGAAAAAAGCCTGTTTGTAAATATACAACATTGCAGATAATGTAGAGTTCAAAGGTCCACCGCCAGTCATAATATATGGTTCTATAAATAATGAAAATCCATTAATACTCGACAAAATTACAACTAATAAAATTGTGGGATTCAATTGAGGAATAGTAATATGCCAAAATTTTTGCCAATTACTTGCACCATCTATCTCTGCTGCTTCATACAAACTATCAGGAATATTCTGTAAACCAACAAGGAAAAGAACAAGATAAAAACCTACATTCTTCCAGGTTGCCATTATAGCTATAGAAGGCATCGCCCACTTTGTATTTATTAAAAAAGGTATTCTCTGAAAATCCATCATTACCAAAATTCTATTTAAAACACCAGATTCATAGTTGTAAAGTTCTTTCCACAATATAGAAATAACAACACCAGATACCACAACAGGCATAAAAAATAATGCCCTTGCAAATCCCCTAAATCTAATCTTCTGATTAAGGATTAATGCAAGGCCCAAAGCTATAATAAGCTGAAAAGGTATATGAATTATTAGAAAATAAAGAGTATTCTTTATACTAATCCAAAAATAATAATCAGAAAAAAGCCTTTTAAAATTTTTTAATCCTATCCATTGCATTGGCATTGAAATATTCCATTTATGCAACGTCAATATTAATGAAAATATTAACGGATAAATCACAAATATTAAAAAATGTATCAAAAAAGGCGCAAGCAATAAATAAGGTACATATCTTTTATCTAATATCATAACAAAATCCCATATTAAAATTCATTTAAAATCAAGTTTACTCTTTTCTTAAGATCAGAAATAGCATCTTCAGGAGATTTTACCCCATAAATACAACATGCTTCCCATTGCTGAGAAATCTCATCAAAAATCTCTTTTATCTCTGGCACAGAATTAATACTTCGCGTTAAAATAGCTTGCTTTGCAAAAGGAATAAGATCTTTATGCTTATTAAAAAAAGGAATAAATAAGCTATCCTTTAATAAATCCCTTCGAACAGGAATCTGATTTGTAATCTTTAATAATTCTAAATCTGACTTTCGAGTAATTAAAAATTTAACAAATTCCCACGCACTATCTGGCATATTACAGGTTCTAAAAATTACAATATTTTTATAATCTCCATAAGTATAAAATTGTTTAACTTTATTGGTATCCGGGACAGGTATTTTAAAAAAACCATAATCTAAATCTTCCACTTTAAAATATTTTATTGTTGAAATATTCCATGGACCACAAATATCAGTTGCTATAACTCTTTTCAAAATAAAAGGCTGGTTCTGAAATTCAGTCTTTGGGAAATATCCATTCTCATAAATCTTCTTGAACAGAGAAAAAACCTTTATTGCAATATCATCATCAAGATTAAATTTTCCATTTTTATCAAATAAAGTTTTACCACCGCTTGCTGCAATATAAAAAGCATAAAAATCAAACCATCGTTGGTACCATAAAGGCCTTATATCTCTATACCCTGCCCAATGGTCAATATAACCATCATTATCCTCATCATAAGTAAGCTTTCCTGCTGCTTCTAAAAAATCATCATAAGTAACCGGTATTTTATTTACTCCTCTTCTTTTGAAAAAGTCCTTATTATACATAATCATAATAGGATTAACCTTCCAAGGAACTTGATATAAATGCCTATTCTTTGATTTAAAACTATTTACAATATCATCTCCACACCTATTAATCAAAAAATCTAAAGCTCCATCAATACTATCCAGACAATAGAGATTGCCAGAAACTCTTAATTCTTCTGTCATACCAGGCCAATGATTTGAATAAATATCAGGAGTAGTCTTCCCGGCAATTGCTGCCATTATAACTTCTTCAGAAGAATTACCGGCTGGTATCGGTTGCAATTTCACCTTTATGGTATGTGTCTTATTCCATTTTTCAACCAATAATTTAGCAAGCTGATATTCTTGAGGATTCGTTGCGCACCAATATGTTAGAGAATCTTTATAAACTTTCTTATTATTAGATGTGCAAACAAATAATAAAAAAAGAAAATAAATACTTAATTTTTTCACCTACACATCCTCAGAATTGAAATGAAAAAGAAAAATTTTGAGTATAATTAAACCTATTAAAACTTGAATAAGCATAATCAATTAAAATATAACTACTTCCAAATTTTTTCTTTATTCCACCGCCAAATGTTAAACCTTCTTCTGTATTTTTTTGAAATAAAGATGACCATCCAAGCCTTAAAAATGCAAGATTATTTAAACTATATTCAACACCTAAATTCATTGATTCTTGATTATCAGAGGGATGTAATACATCTGCAAGCAATGTGATTTTATGATATTTTTTGTTCAACAAATCAATAGCAATGCCTGCTTGAAAATTCAAAGGTAGTTCCCATTTATCAGTCCCTTGATAAGCTATAATTTTATCATTATTACCTGTCTTTCTTTCATCAGGATCGTGAAAAACAAGCAAATCAAGACCTTGCATCTGCATAGCACTACCAAAATTATAAATAACAGCTCCTATTCTTAATCCATGAAACTGTGTCCTAAACAAAGTGCCAAAATCAAAAGCCATCGTTTTTGCTTCACAATGCCAAATTTTTTCCTGAATATATTTCATAGAAATACCAAATGAAAATCTATCAGTAAGATTAAAACCATAACTTAAAGCAAAAGCTAAATCTGATGCATCAAACCTTTCTCCTGTACCTTCTTGATAATCTATTGTGCGAACCTTCATCTCACCCATACTAAGGAAAGTCCCTGCAATACCAATAGTACCAAAACTTCCCAGAGGAACAACAACCCCACCATAATTCAATGTAATATCAGAAAGCCAATTAGTATAACTAAACATCATTTCAATATTATTTATACGAGAAATTCCCGCAGGATTCCAATACAAAGCAGACACATCATCCGCAAGACCAACAAAAGCATTACCAAGAGAACTTGCTCGCGAACCTATCCCTATTTCCAAAAAACCTGCCGAAGTTGTCCCTACTTTATTTATAGCAAATATATCATTAACTAACAAAATTACCCAAAATAATAAATAAATCTTTTTCATCTACATCCCCTATTTTATAACTGCAAATTTTCCAATCTTTTCACCAACACCAGGCACCTCAACATGATACAAGTATATACCATATGCTACATCCATTCCATCTTCATTCCTCAAATCCCAACTGTGACTACCTTCTGTTACACTACTATTATGATATAATGTCTTAACTAAAAATCCTCTTATAGTATAAATCCTTATAGTACATACAGGTGGAAGATGGGTAAAATATATTTTCCTCTCTCCACGCCCAAAACTGTAGTTATTTGCAGCTTCCCAGGAAACCGATGCTACATAAGGATTAGGAACAACTGCTATCTTATCCAAATCTTTCTTTACATTTTTATAATCTGATTTAGGGCCTTCTATTTTAAAAGTATAACTATCTCCATCTCTAAAAGGCCTTTTTGTCATAATTTTAATCGTATCACCTTCTTGAGGCATTACAATTTCTCCTCCTGTATCTGCTAATGCCTCTATACTATAAGACACCATAAAATGCTTTTTATCCGGACCTTCCCCTGTGGAATCACTATGCAAAATTATAATTTTATCTCCCGGCGTAAAAATACTATCTTTATCAAAATCAAGAAAATTAAATTTTTCAAACTTTTCTTCTGTTACATTATAAATACTAAAATTTACAGGAATTTCTTTTTGCCCAAAAGCAATAGGAGTAGATTTATCAACTATTTCATTTTTAAACACAACAATATAATCCGCAGGGTAATTAATTTGCTTATTAGAAAAAACATCACTCGGCTGTATCTTTAATTTATAGTTTGTATGGACATTTTCATTCCAACCAGTGAGACTATCGATTATTTCAACTGAAGAATAATTATAAACATGAAAAGATAAACCATTGACAATATCTAACTCCTGGGCATAATACTTAATTGTATCCTCTATCAAAATCTTATCAGATGTAATATCATATAACACAATTTTCGGATATGGAAAATCATGAAATATCGAATTTTCACTAAAATATAATTTATATTCATGCCCATCCTTTAAAGAATCAGGATCTATTATCTTAATATCACATCTACCATTGCCTTTACCTTCATATTTCAAATTATCGATAAAAGGAGGGGTATAACCTGCTGCTGGTGCCTGGGGTATTGCCATACAAGTATTAATATCAAATTCTACCTCACCATATACATCACCTTTGATAATCGAGGTGCATTCTGTAGGTGCTATTCCTCCCACTTCTCCTGTAATACTTGTATCTACAAACCCTTTATCATAACTTACAACAGCATAATAATAAACCTGGCCATTCTGTAATCCCTCATCAATATATGTATGTCTCAACCCTGTATCATTTCCCAAATCATATTTAATACCATTAATATCAATAGGATGAGGTCCCTTTAAACCATCTTTTTTATCAAATTTAGCTATTGGTTTTCTAAATGTCAAATTTCCATAACTATCTGTAATTAATCTACATTCTAAAAAATTAGGATCAGTAGATCTATAAATTGCATAACCTTCAAAATCATATTCACCTAAAAATCTATCATAAGAAGACTCAGCAACATCATCCCAATATAATGTTACTTTTCCATCACCTGCCACTACATGGACAGTAGGTTTTTTAGGAGGCTGAGCAAATCTATAATCAGCATCATATATCTGCTGAACTGTCTTTTTATTTCTAACTAAATCGTCTCTGTCTTCGCCAAATAATAAAGCCATAGAAAATCTTTCTGTCTGACCTGCTTTTAAAGGAAAACTTCCAGAAGAAAAAAACATCCCTAAATTAACACCATTTAAAACATTTTCACCATATCCGGGAGGCACTGCTTCTTTAAATACATTCCAGTTTTGTTCATCATCATGTAATTCATAATAATGTACAGGAAAAATATTAAAACCAGTTAAACCAATCTGATCTGATTCATCTGGATCAGTTTCATCAAAATCAGGCTCACCATGAGTGGGTTTGCCATCACCTTCACCTTCATCAGGACCTTCATATCCTTCATCCATTGGACCAATACCATCACGTCCTAAATCATCATTTAAAGGCTCTCCTTTATCCCATTTGCCATTATTATTAAGGTCAGTAAAAGGCGTCCAATCACCATCATTATCAATATTATCATCTCTACTTTCATCAACTATACCATCTTCATCATCATCCTTACCATTTATAGAATTACCAGGACTCTCTAAAAATCCATATCCTGCAACACCAACTGGAGACCATCTATTTGGACTTCCTAATCCATCTCCGTCATAAGCATATGCAATATCCAACCTTGTATCATAAGCTCCTCCATCATCACTGCTGTCATCAGTACCGCCAATTCCCCAATCAACATATTGCGCAAAATATGTACTATCATAATCTGTTGTACCTTCATTATGTATAGAATATAACCAAAATATACAATCCTCTGCTAAAACATGAGACCATTGAAAACCTCGAACACTAACCTCAAGTCCAGCCCCTCTTCTTGTAGGATCTGTGCTATCCGGATAAAAATCTGGATAACTCTCATCAGGATCATCATCCATAACATAATATGTTTCAAGATCAGCATTCATAACACCCTTACCAAAAAAACCATTCCAATAACCACACCAGCCATCTGGTTCATCTCTTTTATCAGGCCAACATTCCGGCCATGTATCAGAATTATCACTCATAGCTGGTTCATCTTGATAAGGATTTGCATATCCCGGTAATGGCGCCCAACCATATACCTTTGTTTTATCAGGAGATAATTTCACAAATTCCCTATAATTCGTTTCCATTGGATGGATCAAATTACCATTCTTATCATAAGTAGATACACTAACTATCATAGCAACACCATCTAAATAAGAATGACCACTCCCCTTTGGCCATTCTCCTGATGGCTGATCAGGCCATAATCCAACCTCTCCAATATTCCGAAATAGAGTTCTAACTAAATTACCATCCATTATCCCCTTTTTTGTATATTTTATATCTCCAGTTAAATCCTTTTGTGCAAGTATCTCCACTTCTAATAATACAATAATAATCAAAAGAAACTTTAATATTTTCATATCCATCTCCATTTTCTAAAACTGGTAATTAAAACCTATCAAAATCTTTCGAGGTGTTGAATAAAAATCCGGTCTTGCATAAAATTCATCTGCTGTATTTACACCTCTTATCTTACCTGATGATTCAGGAGCAAGAGTATATCCAGCTCTTCCTGTATCAGAATAAACATCAAGCTCATTTTTTCTATCAAACAAATTATAAATTTTTACATATAAACTTATTCGAGATTTCCCAATATTTATATATCTATATCCATAAATAGAAAAATCAAAAAATGCTGGTTTTCTTCCTGAATTTTCAGGTGCTGTTTTTTGATTCTGATAAGCCGGTGTATAAGGCAACCCACTTCCAAATTTACTGATAAAACTCAAATTATACGTCTTGCCATTTGTTACAAATAAAGATAAATTAAGTGAATGCCTTCTATCCCAATCAAGGGGAACCATCTTTTTCTCACTCTCTACAGGAGGCTCCTTCTGATTATTCATCCATGCAGACCTTGGATCTGAAGCATTACCCAATGCTACCTGATATGTATAATCAATAGATCCTCCAAACAATCCCACCTGTCTTTTTTGTAAAGACAATGTAATTCCTTTTACCATTCCATAATCTTTATTTATATATCTTGCATATTTATCATAAGTATCTTTCTTCTCTATAATCTCTGTTGCTATCAAATCTCTTATATCTTTATAAAATAATGTCAAATCTAATGCATAATCCTGTGTTAATTGCTGCTGTAATCCCAATTCATAATTAACTGTCTTCTGAGGTGATAAATCACTATTCCCCATTATAGGAAAAGACCTTACTGCTACTTCAAATTCTGAATTCTCATACAAATACATAAAATTTGGCACCTGGAAAAAATGTCCATAAGATACATGAAGCACACCATTATCTGAAATTGGATACGCAATACCTACCCTTGGCGACCATTTACTCTTACTCGATGCTTTTTTAAGTGGTGATGTGTCAGGAAAATTCAAATTTGACGGAACATATCCATTTGGATCAAAATAATCAAACCTCATCCCAAGATTTACAATAATCTCTTTAAACTCCATCTTATCCTGAATATAATATGAAAATTCTGATGGCTTATGTGTATATGAATTATTCAAAGGACTCGATCTATCTGGCAATTCCGGTTTAAAATTAGTCTGTGCACTAATCATTGTCTGTATATATGAATAATTTAACTGATTTTTTCTATATTCTATGCCTGTTTTAAATTGATGTACTCTATTATATTGATACGTAAATTCCAATTTACCTGTTAATGTCTTTGTTTTTCTATCTTCCCTATCATTTTTTGTACCACATACTAAAAATGCAGCCCCAGAAGTTATTCTCTGTTTTTCCTCAGACTGATAACGAGAATCATCCCATTTATTATATAAATAATAATAATTATGCGTAGAAAAATATGCAAATTTTAAATCCATAAAAAATTTCGGTGAAAATGTTTTATTCAAAATCCCTGTAATTATATTACTACGAGTATGGTATTTTACATCTCCTTCTGGATTTAATCTATATAAATGATCGTATTTTCTATAGTCTTTTTTCTGAAATAATCCTTCAAAAGAAAACTTAATTCCACTCCCCATTCTTGCTGTAATTTTACCATGACCTGTAAATTGTTCAATATCATTCATAGGAACATATTTATTATCACCTGAGGCTTTAACAAACCATTGCGAAGGATCATCACTTGAAAAATCAGATGAATCAGATGGCAAAAACATCCTTTTTCCCCATAAAGCACCATTATCTTTAAAATATCTAAAAGCAGAATAAAACGTCACCCCTGGTAATAATTTTTTATATACAGGACCCGTCAAAGAACCTTCAAAATTATATATATTAGAAAACCTAAATCTATTCTTATTCCAAAAAATATTGGTATGATTTGTATAATAATCTCCTGTGTAAGCATTCAAATTAAAATGATATTCATCTGTACCTTCTTTTGTTACAATATTTACAACTCCAGACATAGCCTGACCATATTCGGCATTAAAAGTACCACTTATAACTTCAAGCTGTTCAATCATATTATTTTCCACATCAAACGCAGCATCTCCGGAAAACACATCATTTATAGCAATACCATTCATCATATAAGCAACTTCTCCCTGCCTTCCCCCTCTAAAATGACCATCAACAACCCCTGCCTGCAAATTTATAACATCATGAAAATTCTCAACTGGCAATTTATCTAAAACATCAGAACTCACATTTGCCGATGTTGATGTTAAATCCATCTGGATCATTTTCTTCTCTGCAACTACTACAACCTCTTCTCCTTCAATTGCTGTTTGATATAGTTTAAAATCTAATGTTACTGTTTTATCAACTAAAATTTTAACCTTCTTAACTATACTCGCCTGGTAACCAATCATATTAGCCCTTACTGTATATACTCCCGGCGGAATATTTATAATATAATAATAACCTTCTGCATCTGCTGCTGCTCCATATACTCTTTTCAAAGGTTCTTCTTTACCATTTTTCCATATCTTATCAATTATAACATTTGCTCCAATTAATGCCTCACCAGTCTCTGCATCTATTATTCTACCTGATAATTTTCCTGTTGTTCCAGCAAAAAGAATTTCCATAACCCCAAATACTAATATCAAAAACACAATTTTAAATCTCATAGGCACCACCTCTTATTAAAATTTCCTCCCCTTTCCAAAAGAAAGAGGAGGAAATATTCATATCTTTATTATTTCAGTAATAACATTTTACGAGTATATACCTTATTTTCCGTCTTTAACATATAAAAATAAACACCCGATGGCACTTTTCTATTATTTTTATCTCTTCCATTCCAAACTATAGAATGTTGTCCAGCAGACTGATAATTATCAACAAGAATTTTAACCTTCTGCCCAAGTAAATTATAAATTTCAAGTTTTACTGTGCCAGGCTTTTCTAAATAATAGGAAATTTTTGTTGTCGGGTTAAACGGATTAGGATAATTCTGAAAAATAGAAGTCTTTTTAACTTTAACTTCATTATTCTCTACAATAGGTGTTGAAGTCTCCTCTATCATCTCACAGGTAAAATCATCAAAATATGCTTCTCCTGTCACATTATGCCAAAACCTCGCTCTTATACTTACTCTGTTCGCATCCTCTGGCGCCTCCGCCTCAAATTCATAATACCTCCAATCTATATCACTCGCTACCTGCGATACTATCTTAAAATCCTCTCCTCTTATCTCTGCCCAGCCCGTTTCATCCTTGTGCCATGTCAATGTAAATCCTATCTTCTCACTATCATCCGGATCTACTGGCGTGCCTACCAACTTCACCCATACTCCAAATCTATAACGCTTGCCTCCCTCTGGTATCTCATTCCTATCCGATATCGCTACTACCTCACTACCCTCTCCATCTCTATCCATAACCTTTAAACTATATCTTCCACTATGCGCATACTCACTACTTACTGTCACTATTCCATGCGTTATCTCTCCACTCGCCATCTTATCCACCCAATAAAACCATCCCTTCGGTATGTTCAAATTCAAATTATATACATCTCCTCCTATCCAACTTCCATCCTCACTCTCACATATCAAATCATCAAAATATACCTTTCCTGATCCATCCGAACATACCTCTAACTTTATACCTATACTATCTACTCCATCCGGTAATACTATACTCTCACTATTCTCTATCTTTGTCCAATCATACGTACCTGTAGGTAATACCAACTCTATATCCTCTCCAAATATATTTACCCCTGATTTATAAAAACTATATACTATCTTTGCCGTTCCTACTAAATCCTCTGCCTTTACATAGCCGCCTACTCTTATGCTCTTGCCACTCTCCCAACCACTATTCCAATTCCAATCACTCATACTATGTCCAAAACTCCATACCGCTACACTACTTCCACCAGACGGCTTCTCTATACTTAAACTCCTCTCCGCACTCCTGTATACCTTACTACTCCATTCCCCTTTTACCTCTGTATCTCCTCCATTGTCAAATACCCAACCAGCAGGCACATCACTATCCTCTAAATCTCCATTGCATACTATCTCACCTGCAAAATGTACCAGGTACATCCAAAAAAATACGACCAACAAATAAACAAAACGTTTCATCAAAATCCCCCTTTTGATGACAGGTTAAAAAAACTAATTAAGAAAGATTGACAAAAAAGGCATCATAATAGTCAGAAATTTTAGCATAAGCAAGTCCTATTACTTTATCAGCGCATCCATAAAAAACATAGATAGCATCATTATAGATATAATGCCCTGTTGGAAAAACTACATTATTAACATCCCCTTTAATTTCCCATTCCATCTGAGGTTCCAAAATAGGATAATCTAATCTACCAATAACTTTAGCAGGATCTTCTAAATCTAATAATGCTACTCCTGCTCTATAAATTCTATCATTCTTATCATTTAATTTCTCAACTCCATGGTAAATAAATAACCACCCAAAATCTGTCTTAATAGGTGGAACTCCTCCTCCAATTTTCATATTTTCCCAGTTATATTTAGGCCTCAAAATAGTATATTTATCTATATTCTTAATATATTCATCCCATTCTTCTTCAGAATAATTTAATAATTCTTCTATAGAATTAAAATAAGCATATTGAATATCCGGATCTATTCTATGAACATATATAATATTGCCATTAATTCTCTCTGGAAAAATAAATGCATCTTTATCAAACTTATTTAATTTTATAAATCCAAGCTTTGTAAAATTTACTAAATCCTGAGTTTTAGCAATCCCAACTTTTGTAGTATTTCCATCATAAGCAACATAAAACATATAATAATTACCTTCAAAAAATACAATGCGTGGATCTTCTACCCCATGAGATTCTTCAGGAAATTCTCTTTTTAAAACAGGATTATTATGTCTATAAATTAAGTTCCCCTCAAGATCAAATTTAGCATACCCAATTGAAGAAAAATTGTCTCCCTCAACAGCCCTATAATATACATGTACTTCATTATTTACTCTAATAACTGCAGGATTCAAAACTGCTCTACTCTCCCATTTATTACCAGATATTGGTTCTAATACAGGCCTGTCAAAAACTCTTTTTAATTTTAACATTCAATCTCCTTTGATATAACGATTAACCAAAAACAAAAAAATTATAAATACAATTCTTCATCACTATAAGATTCTTTAGAACCACAACTTTTTCTAATTACTAATTTTGTATTAACATAAGTAGTTAAACCAGAGAAAGATTTATTTTCAAGCATACTTAAAGCCTGTTTCATAGCAATTTGACCTATCTCCTCTCGAAATACATGGACAGTTGTCAATGGCGGATATATATGAGAGGCAATTTCAATATTATCAAATCCAACCACTGCAATATCGTTCGGCACTCTAATATTATTTTCAAAAAACCCTTTTATAAAATATACAGCGACTGAATCATTAGCACAAAAAACCGCATCCGGCAAATCCCCAGATTTTGCAATATGTTGCGCTACCTTATAACCAAATACATCATCTTTTTTCTTATCTGTAAAGACAAACTCTTCCAATAAAGGTAATTGACTTTCTTTCAAAGCAATCCGATATCCTTTATATCTATCTTTAATGCTTGGGTGCTCAAAATCTTTACCAATAAAACCTATCCTTTTATAACCTAAATTGATAAGATGATTAACAGCCATTTTAGCTCCGTTAACATTATCAATCAATACTGCAGAAAACTTAATATCCCTTCTTTTAGGAAGATAATCAACAAAAACCATAGGCAAATTTTCAGAAGCCAATAAATCAATCAATGAATCACTTACCTCTCCTAAAATTATTGCCCCATCAATAGAATGATCTGCAACACATCTGGGAATATAAAAACTATTATTCTGAGATTTTAAAATATTTAATATTAAATAATAATCACTTTCCTGCGCAACTACCTCACTTCCAAAATAAATATGATTATAAAAAGGCTCTTTTATTGTAAAGTGTTCATGACTAACAAATACACCTATATTCCCAGATTTTCTCTGAACTAATGCCCTCCCAGCTCTACTAGGATAAAAATTTACTTCCTCTATTACCTCTAAAACTCTCTTTTTTGTTTTACTTGATATTCTCCCTTTATTATTTAATACTTGACTAACAGTTGAAACTGAAACCCCGGCTTTTTTTGCTATATCTTTAATTGTTAATCTTTTTCTTTTCATTCATCCCTTCTTTGATACATTTGATATATCGTTATATCTAAAATAATATATCTTTGTTATTTGTCAAGTATTTTTTTTATTTTTTTGATAAAATTTCAAAAAAATATAAATTTAAATTTTCTTATCTTTAAAATATTCTGGAAAATATTTTTCAATTTTTATATATAAATTACTTCTTTGAATATTAATATTCTTTGCTGTCATGCTTATATTCCAGTTATTCTTATCCAAATAATGCTTTAAGTATTCCTTTTCACATCTTTGTTTAAATTTAGAAAAATCCTCTATTGCAAGCAATTGATTCCATTTATCATTCGGTTTCTCAATTGCAGGAATCAAAAACAGATTTTCTTTTTTAATAACTTTATCCCTTGTCAAAATTACAGCTCTTTCTATTATATTTTTTAATTCTCTGATATTACCAGGCCAATTTTGTGATTTCAAAAATTCAATTGCATCTTTCTCAATAATTTTTTCCGGGATATTTTCTCTATTACAAAATTCCTTTATAAAATACTCCACAAGTATGGGAATATCTTCCTTTCTTTCACGTAAAGGCGGAACATAAATTGGCACAACATTCAATCTATAATACAAATCTTCTCTAAATTTACCATTAGCTACCTCTTCCGGCAAATTTTTATTCGTAGCAGAAATCAACCTAACATCTACCTCTATTGGAACAGAACTACCAACCCTAAAAATAACTCCATTTTCAATTGCCCGCAGAACCTTAGCCTGCGCATCCAGTTCCATGTCTCCAACTTCATCAAAAAACAGTGTCCCACCATTAGCTAATTCAAATTTACCCTTCTGAGTCTGAATTGCTCCTGTAAAAGAACCTTTCTCATGTCCAAACAATTCACTTTCAAACAATCCAGAAGGAATTGCCGCACAATTTAATTCAATAAATGGTTTATCTTTTCTTTTACTTAATGAATGTATATTTCTTGCAACTAATTCTTTTCCTGTTCCATTTTCTCCAGTAATTAAAACTCTTGCATCTGTAGGAGCAACCTGCCTAATTAAATCTTTGATAGTCTTAATTGCCTTACTCTCTCCAATTATTTCATATTTTTTTGATAAACTTTTCTTTATATTATAATTTTCTTTATATAATTTTTGCATAGAAAGCGCATTGCGTAAGGTAATCAAAACCCTATTTTTATCTAAAGGTTTCTCTAATAGATCAAATGCTCCCTTTTTAATAGCTGTAATAGCATGATCTATTGTGGCAACACCTGATATCATTATAACTGGTATCTCCGGCCATCTTTCTTTTATTTTTTCCAGACATGTAATGCCATCCATACCTTCCATTCTAATATCAAGTAAAACAGCTGCTATATCTTCATTTTCCAATATTTTCAATCCCTCATTGGCTGAAGTAGCTGAATAAATTTTATACCCCTCAAATGTTAATATCATCTCCAGAGCTTTAATTATAGAAACTTCATCATCTATAATTAAAATTTTGTTATTATCCATAAAAACTCCTATTTTTTACTAATAATAAAAAAAATAGATAATGATTGTCAATAAAAATTTCAAATATATGACACTATTTCAAAAAGATAAACATTGGAAAACTTCAAGATTGCAAATTTTAGCTCATTGTACATTCCAGAAGCTTTAAACTATCCGCAAAATTAAAAAAAATTTTTATAAATATTTTCAGATTTTTTAATAAAAAACTTTGTATAATTTAATTCGGAGAAAAAATAAATTTAACCTTTCTTATCATAAAAAGCAATAAATATACTATTTTTATTTTATTATAAATAAAAATATTAAGAAAATATAAAATAGTATCCAAAAATTTTGAGTAATTTACATTATAAAAATTATAAGTATTAATATTTAACATCGTGAAAGAATCAATTAATGAGTTCATTATTCGCCAAATTTAATTCTTTCTATAATTAAAAAGTCTACATTTTTATATAGGTATTCTTTATTTATTTGATATTAATTTTTACTTTTACAAAAAAATAATAGATAACTATTTTTAAAGTTATCCACAAAATACTAACATTAATTTTTGTCAATAAATTGTATATTTAGGCAAAATACACATAAGTTCTTATTATTTAGGCTATTATAGTAATTTGTTGATATACAATATGTTAGCTAATTACTATTATATTATTAAAAACAACTAATCCTTCTAATGATGGGAAGTTAGGCGAATAATAACAAAGTTATCCACAAAATATTAACAAGTTTGTTAAGTTTATTCTATATCTAATAATATTAAAAATTTCAAATATATGAAACTATTTTAAAAAGATAAACGTAGTATAATAAAAAAGGGAGGATAAAATGAAACAATTTTTTATTCTATGGATTATATTCTTTAATCTAACAATTTTCGGAGAAGGTTCCTATTTTGAAAAAGCTTTCAGCAAAAATTTTGATCCATCAAATATCGAATCAATAACAGTTGAAAATGTTAATGGAGATATTATTCTTAAAAACACTAATTCCAACGAAATAAAACTTAATATAAAAATCAAAGGAAAATGGATAAAGGAAATGAGCCAGGAAGAATTATTAAATAAAGTAATTGAAATTACTCAAAAAAATGGTACTTTAAAAATAAAAATCAATAAAATAAAACGAAAATCTTCTTTATGGGAATTATTTTCAAAAAAATATCCAGAAGTAAAAATTAGTTTACAAATCCCGGAAAAACCTCTCGACTTTGATATTGAAACTGTTAACGGAAATGTACAATGTCTACAATTAAAAGCTAAACAATTTGATATTGAAACTGTTAATGGGAAAATCTCAATGGCAGCCTGCATATTTTCTAAAAGATCAAATATAGAAACAGTAAATGGCTCCATTACAGCTGATTTTTCTAACTTATCAAATGACTTAGAAGCATCTACAGTAAATGGCGGAATAAGTATAAGATTACCAGAACATTTTGATGGAAAAATATCTGCATCAACTATCAATGGTTCTATAAAAAATGATTTTGGATGGAAGGTAAAATCCGGCTTTGGCCCTAAAAGCTTAGAAATTCAGCTGGGAAATGGAACATATCAAATGGATCTATCTACGATAAATGGTAGTATAAAAATCTTGAAATAACTCATTACTTTACTAAGTAACTGACTATAAAAATTTATTTTCCATAATTTTTTATAAACTCTAAAATCTTATCCTTTATTTGCTCTCTAACCTTACGCGTTTTAGCTAATTTTTCCTCATAACTTCCTTCAAAAGATGATGGATCTTCAAATCCCCAATGATAACGTTCTGCCTGACCGGGAAAAGTCGGACATCTTCCAGAATTAGATTCATCACAAACAGTGATTACTATATCATATTTTTTACCCTGCTTTAAAAAATCAAAAACCCCTTTTGTCTTATTATTTGAAATATCAATACCTATTTCTTTCATTGCATCTACAACAATAGGATTTAATTCACCCGGTTCAAGACCTGCACTTTCTGCATAAAATTTATCTGAACCATATTTATTAAGAAAAACCTCTGCCATCTGGCTTCGTGCAGAATTATGCACACATACAAACAACACCCTTTTCCTCATTGATTTCTCCTCTCTTTTCCTTTGTAACTCTTGTAATAACTACAATTGACAACTCTCTTTCGCTAAATAAAAGATAATAATTAAAACTATTATATTATCAACCTTCTTCTATTTCAATTCTAAATTGATGAGAAATTTTTTATCTACTCTCTGATTATATGTCCGTTCCCATATATAATTATATTTTGACTTTCCTAACTCTTCCATCCAAAAAAAACCAGAAAAATATATAGTATCTACTTTATTATCATATTTAAATAAAAAAAATGTTGTATCTGGTAAATAAGTGGTTTTTAAATCGCCATTTTTCAAAAATATATCCATAAAACCTTCTTTTTGATCAACATAAGTATATCTTCTTTTCATTTTAAAATATTTCAATACTTTTCCCCTATTATACCACAAAATAGTATCTCTATTGGTTTGAGAGTAAGATTTAATTTCTTTTATTTGATTTACATTTATATTTATTTTTTCATCTGTCAATTGCTCAATAAGTTCCATAGAATATAAATTTACAAAACCTTCTAATGTTGTTTCCATATCAAGATATGGTAATTCATATTTTTCCAATTTGTCAATTGTCACAGGAATAGAATATGTTATCTTTGCAGGTATCCAATCTGATGATGTTTTTATTGAACTTTCAATAGGATTATTAAGATATTGAGATATAATATAAAGTTTTGCATAATGATAGCCATCAGCAGTTATCAAAAAATATAAATTACTATCTTTAAGAGTTATTGGTTCTGTTTTATACAAATCAATATTTTCAGGAGCAAGTGGTGCTGAGAAAAAATCCAATTTCCCAGCAGAATATATTGAAGTTTTTGTATTCTCATTTGGCAAAATTTGAAAACGATTCTTCCCATTTTGATGTATTAATTTTATTATAAAATCTGCTCGTGTAGAATCTACAATAAGTTTGTAAAAATTTATTCCTTGATTATTTTTTAATTTAACTATTCCTTCTCTTATACCGACTGTAAAATCTGTAGATTTATCTGGCTGATAAGCCCATCTGATAAGAACTTCTTGAGAATATATTGAATTGATTAAAAAAAACAATATTAATATTTTAAAAAGGACTTTTAACTTGATCCCGCCCATTTCTTTTTGCTTGGTATAGATAATAATCTGCATACTTTATAATATCGAGAGGTTTATCATCTTCATTTAATAATTTTCTACTATAAATTCCAGCTGATATTCTAATTTTTATTTCCTTATCTTCAAAAACAAAGTTATAGTTTCTAATCTGTTGTAATAACCTATCTGCCACTTTTTTTGCAATATTAAGCTCTGTATTTGGTAAAACTATTAATATTTCTTCTCCTCCTATGCGAAATACTTCATCAAAGGGTCTTACATTATCAACTAAGATAGAAGAAATTTCTTTTAAAACATAATCGCCCGCTATATGACCATAGGTATCATTTACCTCTTTAAAAAAATCTATATCAATTAATATCAGAGAATAATCAATTTGATTATTTTGAAAATTTTTTTCCAATTCTTCCAAAAATTCATAAAGATATACTCTATTATAAAGCTGTGTCAATTGGTCAATTTGTGAACTGTAAATTACATATTCTGTTAGCAATAAATTTCTAACACTATTATCCAAAAATAGTTTTAATATATTGAGAAAATCCCCTAACATATTATCATAAATATATTCAAGATATATTCTAAATTTGAATATTTCTTTTACTATTTTTTTATATCTAAAAATATATAAATGTTCTTTTGCTAATTCCTCTGAATTCTTTTTTATATCAGTAAAAATATATTCATTATTTTTATTTTCTAAAGTTATTAATTTAGTATTTCTTTTAGAGATAACATGTTTATCAATGTATTTTAAACATTTACTATGAACTTTTGAAAAAGAATATCTGTATATATAATGAGTGTTTTTTTTAGTATATATAATATAAACATTATTTATGAAAAGATAATTATCTATTACTTTAAATAAATAATAGATATAATCATCTTTTTTATGGATATAAATATTTAAAATAGATAAGTCCTCTAAAAGCTCTTTTTGAGATATTTGTTTTTCTAATGATTGGATATATAAGCTTAGTATTTTTTCTATATTTGTACTTTCTATATTTTTATAAACATCTCTCTTTAGCTTATAAATTAAATTATTTAAAAGATTATACAACATTCTGTTACTAAAATTTTTTGATAATATATAAAGCTGGCCAAATTTTTTAGCAAGATATATCCCATATTTATTATTCCAGACACCGCTAATTAAAATAATTGGAACTTCAATCTTTAATATATTTTTTATTATATGCACTAAAGAAAATCCTTTAATATATTTTAATTCTATATCTGATATTATTATGTCAGGTTTTATGTTAGCTATTTCTTGAAGTAAGTATAAATTATCAGAATATTCAAATATTTCTATAGATGCATTATATTCTTTTAGCAATTTTTTTAGATATGTTCTATACATTAATGAATCATCAATAATACATACTTTTATATTTTTATTGCTCATAATTTAAATATATGATTTTTTTGGTATATTGTCAATTTTTTTAAAATTTTATTTTCGACTCTTGATAGCAACCCAGAAATTTATACATTGAAGTTTCTTTTTTCACTTTATTTAATGTATCTCCAATAATTTTATCATTAGGATTGCCAATAAAATCAAGAAAAAAAGCATAATTTAATTTATCTTCTATCATTGAGATCGATTCTATTCTTGTCAGATTAATTTTTGCTTCTGCAAATATTTTTAAAATATTAAATAATGTTCCTGCTTTATGAGGTGTGGAAAAAACGATTGAACATTTATTACCTTTTTCACTTGGTTGCTTTGCAATAATAACAAATCTGGTAATATTGTTGTAATTATCCTCAATATTTTCTTTGATTATTTCTAAATTATATAATTTAGCACATAATTTACCAGCTATTACAGCAGCTCCATTAGGTTTTTCTGATGCTAACATTTTAGCAGCTCCAGCTGTATTATAGTATGGCCTTGCTTCTAATTTATTCCTTATCAAAAAATTTCTACATTGAGCAAGAGCCTGAGGATGAGAATAAACGACTCTCAAATCTCTATAATCTGTTTCTTTATTTTTTAACAAACAATGATTGATTTTAATTTTCATTTCTCCTACTATATAAAGATTTGTATTTAATAAAAGATCATTTACTTCAGTAACAGCTCCACCAATAGAATTTTCAACAGGTACAATTCCATAATCTAAAATACCCTTTTCAACATTATCAAAAATCTCTTTAAATTCTGAGAAAGGAATTGGCACATATTCTCTATTATAAGTAATAGCTGCTTCTTCTGAATAAGCCCCATGTTCTCCTTGAAAACCAATAAGTTTTAAATCTTTGGATTGAAGTTCCCTACTATAAGTTATAATTTTTTTATAGACATCAGTTATAAAGGATGCATCTAAAAGTTTAAAAGAATTATTCTTCACTTTCTCAAAGATTTCCTGTTCTCTATTTTGACCTTCTATTTTATCTTTTAGTTTACTAATTTTCAAAGCATTTTCATAACGTTCATTTAATAATTTCAAAATCTGGAAATCGATATTATCGATATTATCTCTCAATTCTTTTAATTGCATATTATTATCCCTCATTTTTTAAATTATAATAAAAATTAACGGTTTTATTAATCTGTTTCACTAAGTTATCAAACTCTTCTGGAAGTAAAGCCTGATCCTTATCACTTAAGGCATTTTTTGGGTCATGATGTACCTCTACCATAATTCCATCAGCTCCTGAAAATACACTTGCAAGAGACATTGGTCCAATAAGAGATGGCCGCCCAGTAGCATGAGAAGGATCAACAATTATTGGAAGATGAGTCAATTCTTTTACTGCCGATACAATACTTAAATCTAAAGTATTCCTTGTATATGTTTCAAATGTTCTTATGCCTCTTTCACACAAAATAACATTCGGATTGCCTTCTTTTAAAATATATTCAGCACTATTAAGCCATTCTTGTAATGTAGAATACATTCCTCTTTTTAATATTACAGGTTTTTGTGTTTTTCCAATCTCTGTTAAAAGAGAAAAATTTTGCATATTACGAGCGCCAACTTGCAAAATATCTACAAATTCTGAAACCCATGACACATCTCTTGGATCTAATACTTCAGTTACAGTTGGAAGCTTAACTAATCTAGAAACTTCATACAAAATTTTCAAGCCCTCAAGCCCCAGTCCTTGAAAAGAATAAGGAGAAGTCCTTGGTTTAAAAGCCCCTCCTCTTAAAATATGAGCTCCCGATTTTTTTACAGATTTTGCAATAGTTAGCACTTGTTCATAAGATTCTACACTGCATGGCCCTGCTATAATTACAAAATCCTCACCAATTGTAATATCATTTTTTAATTTGATTTTAGTGTGCTCATTATTAGACCTGGAATATAAAAAATCTTTATTCATCTCAATGTCCTCGTTTTAAGTTTTTATGGATTATAATAACATAATATTCAAAAAAAAGCAATAGATAAAAAAAATACTTGATTTATCTATAATTATTTAGTAAATTAAGAGGCAAATTTTTACAAAGGGAATTTGATTATGTTTAATGACTTAAGTGAAAAGTTTGAGAAGATATTTCATAAAATCCGTGGATATGGTAAAATAACAGAAGAGAATATAAAAGATACTATTAAAGAAATTAAATTAGCATTACTTGCTGCTGATGTTAATTACAAAGTAGTAAAAAAATTAATTTCAGACATTAAAGAAAAAGCTTTAGGACAGGAAGTTATAGCAAGCATAACTCCCGGTCAGGCTTTTATAAAAATTGTTCATGATGAATTAATAAAAATTTTAGGTGGGGAAAATAGACAGTTAAATTTAGGCGGAACACCTCCTGCTGTTATAATGCTTTGTGGTTTACAGGGTTCAGGAAAGACAACATTTGCAGGTAAGCTTGCAAATTTTTTACGAAAAAAGAAAAAGAATCCTCTATTAGTAGCAGCAGATATATATAGGCCAGCAGCTATTGATCAATTAAAAAAAATTGGAGCAGCTCTAAACATTCCTGTATATTTTGAAGAAAATAAAAATCCGGTTGAAATTTGTAAAAATTCTATAGATCACGCTACTTCTAAATTACATGATATAGTTATTCTTGATACTGCGGGCAGGCTTCATATTGATGAAGATATGATGAAGGAATTGGAAGATATAAAAAATAATGTTAAACCTTCTGAAACATTGTTAATAGTTGATGCAATGATTGGTCAAGATGCTGTTAACATGGCAAAAGAATTCAATTCTCGTCTGGAAGTTTCAGGTATAATTCTTACTAAGTTAGATGGAGATACCCGTGGTGGTGCTGCATTATCAATTGTAGATATAACAGGCAAGCCAATTAAATTTATTGGTACAGGAGAAAAATTAAGTGATATTGAAGAATTTTATCCTGATAGGCTGGCTTCCAGAATTCTTGGAATGGGTGATATTGT